>Ga0209986_10000607_pt1 | contig 35102 bp, 41 predicted proteins | sample BlataG_FD_183168 | JGI IMG/M metagenome (GOLD analysis project Ga0209986, IMG submission 183168) | Deep subsurface microbial communities from Black Sea to uncover new lineages of life (NeLLi) - Black_00105 metaG (SPAdes) (version 2) | ecosystem: Environmental > Aquatic > Marine > Oceanic >...
GCTTCTTCGATATTTACGCTTGAAGCTTCAAGCGGTTTTGTTTCAACAACTTCTGTTTTCGGTTCTTCAGTGTTCACATTCAATTCTATTACTTTTCCACTGCGGTCTTGTGGCTCAGGCTTTTCAAAAACTCTTGCCGGTATCGTTGCTATCTGCGGTTTTGACTTGAGAGTGACTTTTGCAATGGCGTTTCCGCCGTAGGTTATTCTTTTCCCTACTAGCCTTCCATTTTCGTTAACGTTTAATTCGACGCAGTCAGGAATGCATCCTGTTTCAAGACGTGTGGCAAGTCTAGCTGCAAGGGGTTTTCCATTCTTTGTTGATCCTATCAGCAAGATGTTCGGCTTGTAGTTTGTCACCAGATTATGTAAAATGCTCAGGTAGGCTTCAGCTTGAAAACGTTGTAATGCTGGATTATCAATCAAATAAACTTTGTCAGCTCCATATTTTATTAGTTCATCTGCTTTTTCCTGTACGTTGCTTCCAATCAAGATAGCTGCAAGTTCTGTTTGAAGTTTATCTGCTATTTCTCGTCCTTTCCCAAGTATTTCCAGCTTCAGATTATGCTTCTCCGAGAAAGTCCAAATTTCTTTGTTTTCACTCATGCTTCTTCACTTTCCAACGATGCCTTCTTGAATTAGGGCTTCAGCCAGTTTCTCTGCAATCTCTTCTGCGTTTTCTCCGCTTATCATAATCTTTTTTCGTTCCGTTTTAGGTGCTAGAACCTCAGATACTTCAATTTTGGGATCGATTTTGTCTTGTTGAATGTTTAAGTCTGCAGCTGTCCAGGTGACTATTTCCTTTTTCGAAGCTTTAATGATCATCATAAGGGATGGAATTCTCGGCTGATTTATCTCACGGGTAACAGTTATTAACGTTGGCGTTTTCGCTTTCACGGTTTCGTATGCGTCTTCAAGTGTCCTTTCCGCGGTTACGGTGTGATCTTCTACCGTCAGTTTTCTGACGGATGCTATCATCGGCAAGTTCAGTAGTTCTGCTAGTCTTGAACCAACGAGACCTGAGAAACTGTCTAAGGATGCTTCGCCGCAAAGAACCAAATCGAATTCACCAATTTTTTTTATTGCTTCCGCTAGGATGTAGGCTGTGCCTGAAGTGTCAATGTCTTCGAAGTTTGAGGTGTTAATGAAGTAAGCCTTGTCAGCACCTATTGCAAGTGCTTCACGTAAGACGGCTTTTGTGTCCTCAGAGCTAACAGTTATAGTATATACTTCAACTTCACCGATTTTCTCCCTAATTTTTATAGCTTCTTCCAAAGCATTCTTATCAAAATCACTGATTTTCTTAGGTGCACTAGCCGTTATTAGCCGTCTTGTCGAGGGTTCAACTTTCAACTGTGAAACATCTACTGCTTGTTTGAGGCATACTATGATTCGTTTCAATCTGATCATTTCCCTCTGCTGGTTAAACCTCTTTAAGAGAAGAGCAAAATAACAGTTTCTCTACATAAAAGTTTCACGCTTTACGCTATCGATATGAATGGTTGAAGGTTTGTCTAACCATTTTTGGCAGACTAGAATTGTTGGAGTGTTTACTTTAAAATGTGAAATCGGTTGTTCAGAATGCAGTCACGTGTCTCCTAACATTTTAGATTTCAATTTTTCTTGCAGTGCACCATTTGACATGGATTATCCTTCGGTTTTGAAAAGGGAAAAGTTCGTAAACGAAGCGTGTGTGCCAGCTATCCAAGAATGATTCAGTTTGAAGGTTTTCTCTGACTGGTCTGTGAGCTTTTGCTTTTCTCTTTGACGCTTTAAGTTCAGGTGCTATTTTCTTTCGAGCGTTTATTTTGATTTTGTTATGTGCACGTTTTTTATTAGAAGGTATGGTGCAAGTGAAGGTGGATCTGCTTCTCCCCACCAATGCACGTGTTTTGTTTCTTTTGATGTGCCTGCAATATTGTTCAGCATGTTTAAGGCATTGTCGCTTAAGCGTACATCTTTTAAGGATTGTTTTATCTCACCGTTTTCTATTAGGAAGATTCCGTCTCTCGGTATTGTTGAGAAGTCTCCTTCCTTGTAGTTTTGAAAGCGAGTGTACCAAGTGTTCGTCAGATATAGTCCTCTTCTGGTTTCTTTAAACATTTCATCCTTGCTCATGTTGCCGAGGCTCATTTCAACATTCCAAGCGTTAGGGACAATTAATCCAGCGTTACCAGTTGTTTCCGTTTTAAATATTTTAGCTGTTGAAGTATTATGCAGATAGGTTTTCAGTATTCCATGGTCAATGAAGATGTTTTCCTTAATTGGCACTCCCTCATCGTCAAAAACGCGGTGGGAAACCGAATATGGCGCTGGGTTATCTTTTATCGTTACGAATTCAGATGACACTTTTTGTCCCAGTTTATTTACAAATATTGAAAGCTGAATCATAACGTGGAAAGCTGAAACCATTGAAGCCCACATGCCTAACATTGAACCAGCAAAAAGCGGACTAAGTATCACATCGTATACTCCTTCGTCGCCAGCTTTAGGGTTTTTAGCAAGGCTTGCAGTTTCTCCAGCTTCGAATCCAGCTCTGGAAGGGTTAAAGTTCTTTAAGGTTGAACTGCACTCAACACTGTGGCCAGAAGCCTCTCTCTGCGAGAATGCTCTTATGGAGAATTCGATTGCTGATCTGCTATCGATACCTATAGGTCCTTCAGATGACGCTAAATATACATTTTCAAGTTTTGTGAAAAGTATGCCGCCGCTGTTGATGTCTTGTCCAGCTTCTTTTTTAGCTGCTTCTATAGCTTCAAAAACGTATTCTGATGGATTTTCTAGTTCTACAGCTCTTTTATCAGCCGAGCTTGGAGCGTATTTGAATTTTCCTTCTGCAAATCCTCCGAACATTGGATTTTCCTTAGATACTTTTGCAATTTTAAAGAGCTTTTTCATTTGGTCATCTACATTTTGGAAGTTTCGTATTTGGGTTGCCACTACTCTTCTTTTCCAAGATAATGCTACATCTGTCACGTAATTGTTCCATGCGACAGTTATGTCGATTTGATTATTACTGAAACGTGTTTGTCTATATTTGCCAAAGGTTGTTTTAGCAATAACTTCGTCGGCGCCGAGGGATTTTGCCTTCTTAACTATTTCTTCAGTTTTATTAAGAACGTCACTCATTTTATGTACACTTCCTTAAGTCTGATAGAGGGGCCGCCTGTGTTAACAGGGATTCCCTGCATTGGGTCTCCTTTTCCACATGTTGCGGCGTCGAATTTCACGTTTTTTGAAATTGCGTCAACGGCGCTCCAGAATTTTGGTGTTGTTGTTTCGATTATTGGTCTTGCAACTGGATGTTTCAGTTCACCATTTTCTATTAGATAAGCTTCTCTGCCGACATAACGCTGGTTGAAACGTTTATCATCTATGTTCCATTCGGTGAAGGAAACCATGTAAATACCGTTTTTCACATCTTCAATTAATTCTTCTTGAGTCATGTCGCCTGGAAGAACAAAAGTGTTTGCCATCCGCACTATTGCTTCTCTATCATAATTCACTGATCTTGATGATGCATTGCTTCTTGTACCCAGTTTTGCCGCGGTTTCTCTGTTATGCAAAAACTCGTTGATGGTTCCGTTTTTGTAGAGATGTCTTCTTCTCGCTTTTATTCCTTCATCGTCATATTTGTAATAGCCATAGCTGTGTTCTATTGTTGGGTCATCAACTATGGTAATAACGTTGCTTCCAATTTTGGTTCCAATCCAGAAGGGGCTGTCTTCATATATGAAGGATCTTCCAGCTTGACTCATTTCTCTACCTAAAATCCTGTCGGCTTCCATTGGATGACCACAAGATTCATGGGCAGCTATGCCTGTAACTTCTGAACCGCATACTAAATCCATTGCGCTTGGTTTTACCCTTTTCGCCTTTATTATAACTTCTTTTAGAACATTTGTATCGTGAATTAGCCTTTCAGTCATTTTCCATTCGTCGAAGGCTTCCCAGCCTCCACTGTAACCAAACTGTTCGTATGCTTGCTCACTCTTTCCTTGTTCAACAACCGTGATAAAGCCGAAAGCACCAATTTTTGGAACAAATGAAGATATACATGAGCCTTCCGTGTTGGCAAAATATTTTTCTGTTAATTGCATTATGCATTCAAGCACTCTTGCTGGAACATTTACTCCATGCGAAGTTAATGCTTTGTCTGCATCTAAGAATTGTTTGATTTTTGTTTCGGAATTCACGTCTTCTATTTTCTTTTTTTCTTCAACTCTCCACGTGGTCTCAACAGCTTTTTCTTCAGCAAATTTTATCTTGTCTTTGCGTTTGGCAGCTTTAGCAAACTTGTATGCAAGGTCTACTATGGCTTTGGCTTCCTCTTTTGTCCATTTGTTAGTTGAGGCAAAACCGATGCCGCTCTCTGCTAATATCCGAACGCAGAAACCGCTGTTAACAGATGAAAGATATGTTTCTAAGATTCCGTTCTTTAACACTAGCTCTTCGTTTTTCTCTCTTTGTGCTCTAACTTCTGCATACTCGATGTCCTTGCCTTTAGCGTATTCTAAAGCATAATCTACTATGTCTTTCTCCATTTTTTCGTCTCCAAATTTGGATTATTGAATAGGCGACTGTAAGATAAAACCTTTTAGCATCTAGAAGCTCATGAAAACAATTTAATAAAATGCGAAAATTATAATTCTAGTAGTTTATGCATTTACTTAAGTCTCGAAAATCTAAAAGCTATTATTGGTGTATCTTCATGAAGTATGAAATTAACTGTTCGGTGTGTGGTCAATCTTCTCCTAGCTTGTTTGATTTCAGATGCTCTTGTGGTCAACCGCTCGATGTTAAACTTAATTTCGATTTTGAAGCTGAAAAAATAAAAGCGAAAAATTACACTGTTTGGCGGTATGCAAAGTTTTTCCCATATGTGAGAGAAAAAGAAATTATAACTTTAGGTGAGGGATGGACACCTTTAGTAAGGTTTTCAGGTAACACTTATTTCAAGCTTGAAAATTTGAATTCAACCGGCTCGTTTAAGGATAGAGGCTCAACAGTGTTAGTGTCCGCTTTGCATAAACTGGTGAAAAATGAGGGCGGCTATATTTCTGAGGATTCTTCGGGTAATGCTGGGGCATCTATGGCTGCCTATGCTGCTTATGCAGGGTTGAAAGCGAAAATTCATGTTCCGGAGAATGTTTCTGGTCCGAAGTTCAATCAAATCCGATTTTATGGTGCAGAAGTTGTTAAGGTTTCAGGTAGTCGAAGTAGAGTTGCAGAGGAAGCGCAGAAGACTGAACGGGGGAAGTTCTATGTTGGACATATACTTCATCCTTTGTTTCGGGATGGGATGCGAAGCCTTGCCTACGAAATAGCTGAGCAGCTTGGCTGGGATGTTCCAGAACGCGTTTACTTGCCGGTTTCCGCTGGGACTCTGCTTTTAGGTATAATTAAAGGGTTTAAGCATTTAGCTAAGTCCAACATGATAGGCATCATGCCGAAAATAGTGGCTTGTCAAACAAGGCAAGTTTCTCCCCTCTATCATCGCTTCAAAAACCTACATTATACTTCGCCTGAAAGAATAGCTTCTATTGCTGATGCTTTAGTGAGCCTGAATCCTCCCCTGCTAGATCTTATGGTTAAACGTTTGAAGGAAGAAAAAGGCGATGCAGTCATGGTTGAAGAAGATGAAATATTCAACGCTTTTACAGAACTGGCTGGAAAAGGCTTCTTCGTTGAACCAAGCTCAGCCGTTGCCTATGCAGCTTACAAGAGACATGTCAAAAATAGAGAAGTATCAAAACACAGTAAGATTGTGATAGTCTTAACTGGGACAGGCTTGAAGACTATGCTTACGCCAAGTTAACTTTTCCAAGGAAGTTCGTGTTTCTTTTTAGAAAAATTTATATTGTAATGCTGTTTCTGTTGTGACGCGTTAAAGGAGGTTTGTTTGGTTTGTCGTTACCTACATCAGCTGGAGGAGTTCCAGTTTTAATATTGAAAGAAGGTTCAAGTCGAACTAGAGGAAAAGAAGCTCAATACAATAATATGATGGCTGCGAAAGTCGTAGCTGAAACTGTAAAAAGTGCCTTAGGTCCAAAGGGTATGGATAAGATGCTGGTTGACAGCTTCGGAGACGTGACAATAACAAGCGATGGACGCACAATCCTGGATGAAATGGACATTCAGCATCCAGCAGCCAAGATGATGGTTGAAGTTGCCAAAACACAAGACAACGAGGCTGGCGATGGAACAACAACAGCAGTCATAATATCTGGTGCATTGTTAAGTGAGGCTGAAGATTTAATCAACAAAAATGTTCATCCAACCATAATAATTGATGGATATAAGAAAGCTTCTGAAAGAGCGCTGAAAATCCTGGAAAAAATCGCAATATCCGTGGATTTGAATTTTCAAGGGTATCTGAAAAAGGCTGCGATGACATCTATGGCAAGTAAACTGGTAGCTGAGCATAGAGAATACTTGGGTGATTTAGCTGTTAAAGCTGTTCTTCAAGTTGCTGAAAAGGACGTTGGCAAGTACAAGGTAGATATAGATGACATTAAGGTTGAGAAGAAACCAGGGGAATCCGTAAGGGGCACAAAGCTGATTAATGGCGTAGTTCTGGATAAGGAAGTCGTGCATTCCGGAATGCCTAAACGTGTGGAAAACGCGAAAATAGTTTTGCTGGACTCTCCGCTTGAAATTGAGAAGACAGAGTTTGATGCAAAGATCAACATTGAAAGTCCAGAACAGATGGACGCGTTTCTAAAACAAGAGGAAATGATGCTGCGAGAAATGGTTGACAAAATAACCGGGACGGGTGCAAACGTTGTTTTGTGCCAAAAAGGTCTAGACGATATGATTCAGCACTTCTTAAGTAGAAAGGGCATACTTGCACTGCGTAGAATTAAAAAGTCAGACATGGAGAAGCTTTCAAAGGCTTCTGGCGGAAAAATCGTAACGAACTTGGATGACGTAAACCCTGGAGACTTGGGCTATGCAAGTCTTGTTGAAGAACGCAAAATCGGCGACGATAAAATGACGTTTGTAGAAGGATGCAAGAACCCTCGTGCGGTTACAATTTTGATAAGGGGCGGAACAGAACGCATAGTTGACGAAGCTGAGCGTTCACTGCATGACGCCTTATGCGTAGTCAGAGACATAGTTGAAGAGCCTAAAGTTGTAGCTGGAGGCGGAGCACCTGAACTTGAAGTTTCAAAGGAGCTTAAAAAATATGCGGGGACCTTTCCGGGAAGAGAACAGCTTGCTATTGAACGCTTTGCAGAAGCTCTTGAGACAATTCCAATAACGTTAACTGAAAACGCTGGCTTAGATCCAATAGATATACTTTCAGAGTTGAGAGCAAGGCATGAAAAAGGTGAAATTTGGGCTGGAATAGAGGTTAACTCTGGAAAGGTTCAGGACATGACTAAAGCAGGAGTCTTCGAACCGCTTGCTGTCAAAAAGCAAATAATCAAGTCGGCAACAGAGGCAGCTTCAATGATACTTAAAATCGACGATGTCATAGCTTCGGGAAAGATGAAAACTCCGCCGATGCCTCCTGGAGGAGCTCCTGGAGGAATGCCTGGAATGGGTGGGATGGGTCCAGGCGGCGGAGTGTATTAGGGCACGTCTGAAAAAGAGAAAAGAATTTTGATAGGGCCACCTAAGCTTACTCGGTTCGAGAAAGCTCGGATAGTGGGGGCTAGGTCACTTCAAATATCTATGGGCGCTCCCATACTCATTGAACCCTCTAAAGCACTTTCAAGTGCAATAGATATAGCTTTGAAGGAACTTGAGGTAGGCATGTTACCGATAACAATTAGACGTGCATTGCCTGACGGCACTTTCCAAGATATACCTATCAAATGGTTTCTGGAATAAGGATTAACATTCTGTTAACTTTTTTCGGTGCTTCTAGAATGGTGGAGGTGGCGGCTTAATCCTCTGCTGTTCCTCTCTTCCCACCATGGAATAGTAATAGATCGTAGTTGATATTGGGAGAACAGGTTCAACAAATGCGGCTATAATGCTGCTTACAAGCCACCTGAATTCTCCGAATGGGCCTCCCATCAAGCTTCCTATGATGGTTGCAAATAGAATTATTATGCCAACTATTAAGGAGAGGATGAACGTTTTAAACCAACGGTGGCTGACAAGCCTTCTACTTCTGGATAAGCTTTCAAAGGCTCCTACATCCTCAATTATGATGACTGGAAATACGAGATAAAACATTACGGTCAGTATTATTCCCGGAACGATTAAGGCAACAAAACCTAATGCAATAAGTATCACTGTAATAAATGCAACAGCTAACAAGGAAAGAAGTTTGTAAGCTGCAAAACCGAAAGCCTCTCCAAGACTTGTCTTATCCTTTTCCATAGCGTCTGAAGCATACTTGACACATACACCATTAACTATGGTGCCTATAACCCATGAAACTATACCTAAAGTAAATCCTATTATGATTAGTGTCCCGATGTAATTGGAAAACCAATTCCATATTGCTTCTTCGGAGGCTCCATACTCAAGCAGCGGTATACTTTCTATGTATTTGCTGAGCGCACCTGAGAGGCTTCCTGAAATCAATGCAGCTATCAAAATTGGAATAAAAAACCTGATGAAATTTTTTGAGTAAAGCTCAAAGGTCAACGTTAAAACTTGTTCGATAGATAATTCACGGGAGGGTTTTTGAATGTTCAACTGGTAGTCATCCTCTCTTCCCTTTTTCCTGTATTTCTTTTTTAACTATGCGAGACCTGAAGAAGGTTACTCTCGGTTTAGTTGTTTCTTCCCTTTTTCTTTTGCTGTTTTTAACGTCTTTAGAATTCTTATCCAGTGAGCCCCTTGCCAATAAATTTGTCCACATTTTGGGCACACCCAAAAATCGTCGTAGTGGGCAAATGTGCTTTTCTCAACTTTGTTCACAACTCTTTTTTTCGGTATTGTTTTGACTTGGCTGTTACATTTTGGACACCTTGACGTTGCCATGTCTATATCCAGTTTAATTTTAAATCGATTTGCAAGTTCCGCTAGTTTTTCCTCTTCTGATTTCCCTTTTGAATAGAAGGAATCAGCCTTTTTTGCTGTGGCTTGTCGGTAAAGCTGCAAATCCTTTGTAAGCAGTATTCTTTTTTCCTTCTTAGCAATCATTATCAGCTGAGCATCATCAAGGTTGCTTGAATACTTCGTATCATACCCTAACATACGAAGCCAACGTGTCAGTTTTCCAAGCATCCCATCAGCAATGAACTTCAAGGGTTCACTCTCTTCGAATTATCTCACCGCTTCCCGCTTCGCCAACAATTTCTCCTTCATCCATGATCAATCTGCCGCCGACAAAGGTTTTAACAGGTTTTCCCTCAACATTCCATCCATCAAATGGAGAATACTTGGCTTTTGAATGAAATTTTGAAGCATCAATTTTATACTTAATATCCAAGTTTACTACAACCAAGTCTGCGTATTTTCCTTCCTTCAAACGGGCTCTATTCTCTAGTCCAAAAACTTCTGCTGGCTTTTCCGCCATCAACCTTACCACATCAGTTATTGATAACTGTCCGGCTTTCACTTTTGTGAGTAACAATGGAAAAGTCGTTTCTAAGCCTGCTATGCCAGCTTTGACATCCCAAACAGACTTGGCTTTCTTTTCTTTCAGTGTGTGTGGTGCATGATCTGAAGCTAGAATGTCGATCCAACCTTTTCTGATTCCATTCCAGAGGGCTGAAATATGCGGTTTTTCTCGGGGGGGCGGCAGGGTTAACGCTAGCATTCCGGTTTGCCTTAAATCATTAGCTGACAGAAACAGGTGATGAGGTGTTGTTTCACACGTTATCAGCATTCCAGATTTCTTTGCATTAATTATTGTCTTTAGCGCATTCCTAGTGGTTATATGACAAAAATGCACATGCTCGTTGGTCTGTTTGGCAATGTTCAGTATGCGTTTTACTGCTTTCACCTCAACGTTTTCTGAGTGGGCATTAAGGAATGCCTCAATAGTGTTGCGGTTGGCACGTTTGAATTTGTCTTCAGTTTTTTTTAATGTTGTTTTGTCTTCTGCATGAACAGCGACCGGAGTCTTCAATTTACTGACGGTTTTGAACACTTCCAGCAATGCATGATCATCATCTACGTTTAGTCCTCCAATCTGCTCAGCCATAAAAAGCTTGAAAGACACAGTACCTTCCCTAACAATCTTCTTTATTTCCCCCATTTTTTTTGGAAATTCGGAATAAAAACCTGTGTTAACCAAGATTTTTCTTTCAGCAGTTTCCATTCGTTTTCTCAGGGCTTCAACGCTCATTGTCACCGGGTTGTTGTTAGGCATGTCTAAAACAGTGGTTATTCCACCTGCAGCTGCTGCTGCTGTGCCGCTGTAGAAATCTTCTTTGTATGCTTTTCCTTGATCTCTAAGATGAACGTGAGCATCTATCAGGCCTGGCAGAACTAGCATGTTCTTCAGATCAGTCTTCGCTTCCGCCTTAGGCATGGCTGTTTCTTTGCCTATCTTGAAAATTTTTCCCCTGTTTATTGCGAGGCTGCAGTCCACTATTTTGTTGTTTATGTAGGCTTTGGCATTGGTTAGGATTAGGTCAACGATCAAGTTGATCGGCTCTCTTTACTGAAATGAACTGGAACGTTAAAGGTTATTCTATTATTTTGAAGAAGTCTCTCTCTGTTATTATTCCCCTGAGTTTTCCGTTTTCAGCTACTGGTAGAGCCCCTATGTTTTTCTCCTGCATTATTCTTGCTGCTTGACCGATGTCTACGTTTGGTTCTATAGTTACAACGTCTTTTGTTGCTATTTCGAGTGCTGGCATGTTTAGAACTTGATTTATGTTTTCTGATTTGAGGTATTTGAACACTTTTCCAGAGCCGAAAAATCGTATAATATCCATGGTTGTTATTATGCCGACTATTTTTCTTTTGGAGATTATTGGCAGTCTTCTGAATCCCTGGGTTGTCATTGTTCTTGCGGCTTCAAAAATTGTTGTCTTTGATACAGCCGTAACTATTTTTTCCGACATTAACTGGGCAACTGTTACGCCGCTTATTCTATCAGCGAACATGTTGGCGATGTCTCTTTCCGTAATTATTGCCCTTACACTGTTTTTGTCGTCAACTACGGGTAAACCGCCGAGATTTTGCTGCTTCATTAACTCTATTGCTTCACTGATTTTGGCGGAGGTTTTGATTGAAATAACTTTTTTCACCATTATGAGTTTTATCGGTTCATTTATGGCTTTGAAAATGCTTCCTCTGAACTTTTTCTGGATTATTTGATATTTTTTTCCGCCGCCAAGATAATTGATTATGTCTGTAGCTGTCACTATTCCTTCCAGTGTTCGCGTTCCAGGATTGGCTATTGGTATTCGTCGGAATCCTTCTTTACTCATTATTTGGATTCCATCGTAAACGGGGGTCGTAGGAGCCATTGTGATAACAGGACTTTTAGCGACGTGCAGTATCTCGTCCAGTCGCTTTTTATGGGTGTGATCTTTGGATGATAGTGGGTTCTTCTCTCTTAGTGATCTTCTGAAGCTTTCTCTACTCATTTTTCTTCCTTCTTATTTAACAAGCAATTTGGCAACATCTTCACGGTCAACCATGCCAATTGATCTTCCTTTGTTATCTTTTACAGGTATTCTTCCGCTGCTTTTTTGCAGTCATGAGTTTTGCTGCTTCTCGGGTTTTTGCTGAGGCTTTCACGGTTATAACTGTTGTCTGCATTATTGTAGAGCTTTTTGAGGATGACTGAAAACGTCTGTTTTGGCGCTCGCTACGGATGGAGTTTATTCATGATTTCTTTAACGCGCAAACAACTGCCTCATTCCTCGCTTTCCAATTCGGCTATGCAATCTTCACAGAGGGATTCTCCGTTGACCTGTTTTAGGTTGTCTGCCCAGCTTCCACATTGGTCACAGTATCCGGCGAGAGAGGGGGGTTCCTCTTTTGCTTCTTGAATTCTGTTCTCGCTTTCTATGAGTGCTTGTTCTTGAATGATTTCTATGAGTTCAGGTATGACTGCTAGAATATCTTTGCTTGACAGCACACCGACAAGTTGCTCTTTGTAAATGACTCCTAATCGTCTAATGTTCAGTGTGCTCATTCTTTTTGCTGCTTCGCTTATTTTTTTGTCAGGTTCTATTGTTATCAGAGGCGAGGTCATGACTTCTATTGCTTTGAAAGAGTCTGGCTTGGTGTTTTTAGCTAAAACTCTTCTCACCAGGTCTCTTTCTGTGATTATTCCGATAGGTTTTCCTTCTTTATTTGACACTATTATGCAGCCTAGAGCATACTTGTCCATGAGTTCTGCGACTTGATTTGCTGGTGCTTCTTCATTTATGGTTATCACTGGGCTGCTCATAACATCTTTAACTATCATTTTAGATCTTAATCCGAAGTCTGACATTTTTCATAGCCCCGTGAATGATGTTTTATCTGAGTTTGCTTCAATCAACTCAAAATAGGTAACATACATTTAAAATTTGTTATGTTTCACAGAGATACACTAGGTTTCGGTTAGGGTGAAATTTTATTAGCAGCGCACGCTAAGCGTGCGTGTCTTTGTCCTGTTATTTTCTATTGTGCTCTTCAGGTGATGGAGCGTGTGGAAGTGCATTCGCTCTAACCTAAGAAGGCTGGTTGGTACTTTAGATAACTGCTTAACATTATGTTTGTCATCTGTACTATTGCTATGATTACTAAGTCTTTGGCGAAAATATCTCCTAACTCAAGCATTAATTCTTTGTTATCCTTCTCCTTTCCAAAGAGTACAGATCTTTTTTGAATTAGGCGACGAGACAGATAAGCTACAAGTGCCGCAAGGACAAGGAAGTAAAGCATGTTCAAGTGGAATAGAATTCCGATGAGAACCATAAGTGGAAGGAGGCAGTAACCAAGTGTAATAGTAACGTAAAGTGCAGTTTTATAATCCAGTACGATTGATATAGTTCTTGCACGAGTGTCAAAATCTGAAGTATAATCCGCCAAGTCTTCCCATAAACTGTTAACTGCTGTTGTTATGCCGATGAGGGCCATTAGCAGCCACACTTCAACAGAAAAAACGTTGTAGAAGGCAGCAACTATTAAAACGGGAACAGCTCCAACTGAAAAGTTCACTAGGGGTTTGTATATCGTTTGTCTTAGTCTAAAAGGTGGAACTGAATATAAAACACCAATAAAGATTCCTGCCAAAACAAAAACAGTTACTAATGGAATCCCGGTAAGCACACCCAAGCTTATAGATAGTGCAGAAAAGAAGATGAATATGCATAATTCAAGTCTTCCAAGATTCTTTGTGTACTCCGCCTTGAAAGGATCCGATTTCACGTCTAAATCAGCGTCACAAATATTATTTACAGCGTCAACTGCGCTCCATCCGCAAAACACGATAAAACCGAGATAAATCGCTTGAAGCCAAGCAATGTTCTCTTTAATCAGAAATGTTGCTCCCATAGACATCGTAAAAAGCATGAATCCTCTTTCAACGGAAATAAATTGGGCGAACCCCTTTGCACTACGAAACATACCTGTTTCTCAAGTTGCTTTACATAAAAAGTTTGTTCATTTACCTCCTTAAAGAGCAGGCGCTTTTCGAGCCAAAAAAATAGGGGGGGGTAAACTTGAATACTTTCGCAAAGTCTTTTCAAATCGTTGGAAAACATTGGATAAAATAGTAATAAGTTATATTGGTAAGTGATTTGTTATAATCCTGACAATTTTTCAAAGAATATTTTTACCCATTGTTCAACTGTCTTTTGCTTGATGCCTACATGTCTCTCTAAGATTTTTTTCCTATCCGGAAGTTCTTTTACACTTCCCAAAGTGAAGCTAAGATCATATTTTTCGACAAGTTGCTTCAAAAGTTGAAAATCAAATTCTTCCTTTACAACATATTGCTCAGGTTCAGGATTCAAAAGAGCTATTAAATCAGCCCCATCTTTCTCAACTTTAGTACGCATCCATTCACGCCTTTTCACACTCATTACGGCACCTCTTGTTTTCAAATCATAACTTCTATCTCTAAAAGCCTTGAGCTTATATAAGAAAAGCAACGGTTTCTTGGGCGCGTAAGAAACCGATTCACTATTAAAATTCACTCTCCTTACAAAGTGAGGATCGTCACACAATCTATACAGCAACTTCTTGTTGGAATCTTCATGAAAACTACCAACATCAGCCTCAAAAGTGCAGACATCAATCTCAACGTACCCGAAGAACTTATTCTCCCTGAAAATCGGTTTCCTATAAGCAACCTCGATTCCCAAACCAGCCGATCTCACTTCTTCATAACCATGAGACCTTTCATATCTTTCAACAGTATCCAGAAAATTTCCACTCATACTCGGTCCCACCAAATCAATGTCAACAGAGCCGAAATAAGAATTGTAAACAAACACAGCCCACCCACCTATGAGCGTCGGAATCAAGCTAAAGTGGGAAAACCACTCAAGAATACTTAACAGTTCACGATATGACTCCTCAGCCAACACCTTATAACTTGCCATCGTGCAACCACTCCATAAGCTTGATCGCTGCATCTCTTCCAGAACCGCTACAGAAAAGATCTATAACTACTTGAACAGGTGAACATATCCAAAATCCTTCCATTTCCTCAGCATCTTCCAGAATGCCAAGATTATCGGGATAAAGAAGATTCAACTTTATAGGTCCTCTTCCATTTGGAATAACAGTCTTCACGTCTTCATTGGACACATAAGCATGAATCTCTGGAAAACTAATGTAATACTCATAAAATCTTTTGAGACCACTGAAGACACTAAGGGCAAACTTAACCCCTTGCTCTTCACATACACGCTTAAGCAGCTTTTCCCCTTCTTCAACAGACAAAGCCTCTAACCTAAAGGAAGCCCTTACAAGATTATTCAATGGACGCTCTAAAGCTATAATCTCCAAGAGTTGAAAAGCATCAACAAGTTCACATCGCCGCCAACCTTTAGACACTACTCCACGATCATACAAGAAATTAATAACTTCATTTGTCCAACCGTACGCAACCCCGGTTTCAGAGGAAATCCTAAGTTGATTTGTTTTCTTGTGTCCTAACAGGTATTTAATCACTTTGTAAGCTTTGGGTGAGGTTAGCTTCATTGGTTATCACTATCACAGACATTTGCTCCAGAAACAGCAGGCTTTTGAGTATATAATACCTTCGGTAATCACCGATACTATCGGTATTTACAGATAGTAAGAATCTTCACCAACTGATTAAAAACATTTCTCAGCATAACTCTGTCATTGCACAGCTCTTTAACTAGCTCCCCCTTCACATGCTGGAGGATATGAGATTAGAAGGTTTAATGCTTACATCTCTCTGCTTATCACAATGTGTATTTTGTTCCATATTCAATTGTCTGAGCGTTTTTCCAGTTTTTCTTAAATAACTGCTGGTTTTCCGTGTGTATCGGAAAAGTTCTATTCGGTTTGATGTAATTGATTAGGCTGGTTAATTGCTGTCGGTTCATGTGGCCGGAAGCGTGAAGTTGATGAAACCTTATTTTAAAATGGTCAAGCCATTTATGCATAACCTCATCTTCGATGTCTTCTTCACTGAATGGTTCACTCATGCTGTGAATAAAATGGCTGCCTGATTCCGGCTTGACGTCGATTAATTCTGCAAATTGATAAAAATCCAAGTCCATAACAAGCTTATCCTGATTCTCCTGCACATCCTTGTAGGTCACCATTTTATCCATGAACTGTCGCTCCCAAACATAATAGTCCTTTTCCTCAAACCTTCCAGACCTTTTCCGTTTGTAATAAACCTGAATGTTCTCATCCTTCAGCGGGTTAGGAAGATCAAGATTTTTGTCATCAGTAAGCTTCATCAGTAAAAAAGCAGTCTTCGGAGAAACAACAATTCTCCTACCGTTTTCTCGAGCAACGTTATAGAAACTTCTAAACCTGTCCATGTCTCTGCTGTAACGTGTAACAAACACAACCTTGCTGGTTGAAGAAACAACGTTATTGCTTAATTGTTTAACTTGCTCTTCAGAATAGTTCTTCCGCTTTTCCTTCTCAACCATTCTGGTGCCTTCGCATATCATAGCCACAGGCTCAGATACTTGTGCTTTCTCAGCGAACTCTTCAGTCATATCCCCTCTAGGACCATGAGTCCGTAGATCTCCCGTGTACACTATGGTGCCTTCAGATGTGTGAATCAGAAACCCATAAGCAGCAGGAATCGAATGGTCAACATGAACAGGCTCCACCACCAAGTCGCCAACCTTGATTTTATCTCCAGTTCTAAACGTATGATATTGATGCTCTTTGTAATCACAGAAACTGCTGGTTTTCTCCATTGCCTCCATAAACAATTTGGTGCCCACACCAAGATACACAGGGATGTCAGGGTGTAAAAACTGAATATGTTTTACATGATCAAAGTGGGCGTGAGACAAAAACACAGCATCAAACCTCGGGTCTACATAAGGAACATCCGTGAACCGCAGCTGCTCCTCCGCATACAACCCATCCAACTTCGGCAACAACCCAAACTCAAAATAATCCCCCAACCCGTTTATGCCTCTAGGGGAAAGCCAACCAGTAAAAAAGTCACAACCCATAGTAAAAGACTGCCCAAAATCAAAGAAAACTCTGGCATCACCATCCTCCAGTAAAATCTTGTTTCCGCCAATCTCATTTACTCCACCATAAAACGTTAAACTCACCATTTCAAACAGCCACCACTCACTCTCGCTTACTTACATCTTTCAGACAATTAAACAGGCATTTAACAGTTCTGAACTGGAAAACCCAGCTTAACAACGATCTACACTGCTTCATGTAAGAGGCTTTTTAAAGGAGCATCCAGCATAGCAGGTTGGAACGTAATTCCCATGAATGTCGAGCCAGTTGATTCATTGATGAACAAGATTATGGGCCAGTATAACAAGAAACCTGAAGGCTGGACCGTTCTTATTGATCGAAAGGGAAACATGCTTATCCTGAATCCCCGTGTAGGCTACAGATTGAAGCTGGTGCCTCTTAACCCCAGAGAATACACAGGGGTCGGCGTAAAACTAAACAGCCTAAATGAAATGCAAAAGGTTACAGAAGGAGTACCATCCTACGGTTTCAGACCACTATCCAATATGGACACTGAAGAACTGCTTACATCGATTCATCAAGGAAGCGCAATGAACAAGCTGATCGAGAAGTTTTTGATGATGCCGCCTGTGTCTACAATGGAACTGCAGAAGAAACCACCTAAAACCGTCCTGAGCGGACCAGTTATTGCACACCCAAACCTGAACGCTATCTCCAAAAGCCAGCAGAAACTTGAAAAGAAACTGACTATAGAAGCATACAAGCTCTTCGAAAAGAAATACCCACATAGAGCTGCAATGTACCGCTAGCTCCCAAAAGCATTCACGTGTTGCCAACAATTTCTGCGTGCCCGGCAGCCCTACTCCTATGTCTTTCAGTTTTCGCTTTTTCTATGGATTTTGGCTGATTGAACGTCTATGCCATGCCACTCTATCCTATAGTCTAAAGCATCTAGGATGCTGGTTGATCTTTTTCCACCTGCATTTTCAATAATTCTGGATGCTTCACTGAGGCTGAGGTCGCCTTTGTCTAGTCGATCTTCCAGTTTTTCCCTGATCTCGGTGAGCTTTGTTTCTTTTATCAGCATGTCTCCTAAGCGAGTATACCCATAGACCTCTTTTTCCTTGAGAACCTCTTTCACGGCATCCTCTAAAACCCCCAGCTTTTCAGCGAGTTCCCATGCTTCCACAACAGGCTTCTCAAGGGATAAAAACTCGGTGTGAAGGCGTCCTGTCTGTTTCTTCACCAAGCATTCCTGTCTAGCCTTAAGATGGGCTAGAATTGGCTTTAGCGGTATTTTTCGCTGATAATAAATAACGTTCAGCTTCTTTCCTATGTAGTCCAGTTTTTGACAGGCCAAATTTCTGTCGGCAGCCACAATCATATCCACATCGCCTAACAGCTTAAGTTTCTTAACTTTTTCTTCAAGGTATCTGGGAGTCCAGAACCCTACTATTTCCAAGTACACTGTCAAGCTGCCTTTACACATTTTAAAATCAGGAATCATAACTTTTCTTCCCACAGGGAGGGGTTCAGGCTCCCTAGTTAACGTCCAACCTGTGTCAAGAGCCTTGAATCGGCTTGCAAAATCCTGTTCAACTCGGCTGTCGTAAACCTTCATGTGCTTAGGCTTATGAAGTGATTCCATGTACCCGCCGTGTTTTCGGCTGTCCAACTCCAAGTTTAGAAGTCGTCTATCATCTTTACGCGGCAAAATCTTGGCTTTCACACTCCATTCCCAGCTTTCTATAATGAGCGGCAGAAGTTTCGCCAAGCTTGTCCCATACCTACGGTTTAACTTGAACAGCGACGCTGGCCCGTCAACCTTCACTTGATACCCACCATCTTTTTTCCACACGATGTAGATGAGGCCTAACCATTTAATCTGCCTGAAGATACGCTGCCAATTGCCAAAGGTTGTAAACGTAAGCTCTGTGCAGCAGAACAGCAACGTTTGAGTTAGGCTTAGATTATACTGCTTCACCAAGGGTTCAGGTTCAACAGGCCTGAATTCTTCTAGGACAAGCTCGTCTTCCAAATCTCCATAGATGGATTCCTCCAGCTCTTCCGCTGTAACCTGCAACTGCGAAGCTGCTTGATGGATGATGACGTTTCTATCGTGAACAGTGATTGGCAAACCCGCTCTGTGAGCTATCTTGAAAAGTTCGCGTCTTGCCTTAACAGGATCCACGCCTGCCCGTGTTTCAAGTTGGCATCTTCTGTCTAGGAGGGCTGAAAGGCCTCTCACGTACCGGTAGTCGTACCCCATTTCTTCCATCGTGTTAATGGCTTCGTTTAATTCACCCTTCCTTCTTCCCACGTGATCATTGTAGGTTTGTATAAGCAGCTTTGCAACATCGAGATTTTTCCGGTCTAGCTGAGCATAGACAGGTTTTATCGTGTCCTGCCATCTCTTGGTGATCAACAGGCTACTTGGCAACAAAGCTTCTTCCTCCTATCGATGTCTCCTCTCGCTTATCCTGGTCTCCACAGTTTCTCGGGCTACTATCTCAATAAGCTTAGCCTGTTTCCCCTGCCTCTTCCTAAGTATTCGTCCCAACCGTTGAATGTACTCTCTGCTGCTTCCAGTCCCGCTTAGGATAAAGCCTATAGAAGCGTCTGGAACGTCAACGCCTTCATCCAAAACCTGAGAAGTTACGATGGCTCTGTATTCTCCAGCCTTGAACTTTGACAGAATCTGTCTTCTCTCTTCCTTAGAAGTCTGATGGGTTACAGCTGGTATAAGAAAACGACGGCTTATACGATAGACAAGCTGGTTGTATCTAGTGAAAACCAACACTTTCTCTTTATCATAGACGCTTAAGAATTCGGCTAGAGCTTTGATTTTAGCCTCGGAGTTGAGGGCTGTCTTCAACGCTCTGTTTCTAGCCAGCAAGGCCTCTCTTGCTTCTGAGTCGCGTCCCGTCCTCATGATGAACCTGCGGAAGTCTTCCGGGCTCCTTAACACAATTCTCTTCTTCTTCAAATATCCAGTGAAAACATCATAATCTTTACGGTATCGCTTCTGCTCCTCCAACGTGAGGTTTACAAAAAATTTTTCGTGACTGTAAGGAGACAAATGTTTCCCCACTAAAGCGTCCACCCCAAGCTCGTAGACACGGCCGCCTACTAACCGCGGCAGGTTCAAGTGAAGACCATCATCCCTTTCGTACGTAGCCGTTAAACCCATCCTATAAGGGGCAATGTACATCTCCGCTATCTGGCTGTAGCTTGAAGCTGGGAGGTGATGCACCTCATCGAAGACTAGGAGCAAAAACTTGTTTCCGAGATGCTCAGCTTGAATGTAAGCCGAATCATAAGTTGAGACAGTTAAAGGTCTTAGCAACCGTTCTCCTCCACCATAAACTCCTACCTCTATCGCGAACTGATTGGTGAGGTGCTGCCGCCACTGATCCAGCAAGTCCAAGGTAGGAACCAACACTAACGTGGAAACATTAAGCCTCTCAATAGCTTTCAAGGCAATGAATGTTTTCCCAGCAGCAGTCGGCAAAACAATCACCCCTCTCTTACCCGCATCAAACCAAGCATCAAGCGCATCCTTCTGGTAAGGACGCAGATCCACCTTACCTGAGAGAGTAGGGATAGGAGGCGGGTTAGCAACTTCATCTCGGTAGATTATGTGGTTCCTGTCTAGATAGGCTAAAACCTCACGGTAGTAAATAGCCATAGCCCTGAAAGCATCCACTCTTGGGTCCCACTGACCGTAAGGGGTTCCAACATCTCCATAAATAAGGAGGCTTCCCCCGTCATATTTCAGAAGGATCATTCCACTCTACCTACATGGAGATAGATCATATAATCGCTTCTACAGCAACTAAAAACAACTTATTTAATAATACACTTATCCTCCATCTATTTCGTTCCATTCAAAGCTAATATATGTGTTAAGCCGCGAGGTATCTGCGAGCTTACATAAAGCAGAAATAAGATGTTAAGACAGATGAACGAAAAATGGAGTTAAGGTTAAAAATATACTCTGATGGTGCTTCCAGAAGTAATCCCGGACCTTCTGCAATAGCTTTTATGATTCTAGCTGAGACTGGCGAAATTCTGAAGAGATACTCCGAATATGTTGGAATAAGAACTAACAATCAAGCTGAATATGAAGCTTTGATATCAGCTCTCAAGTTCGCTTCTGAGCTAACCAACCAAGAAGTAGTGTCCTATTTGGACAGTGAGCTTGTTGTGAAACATCTTAACGGAGAATACCGAGTTAGAAATCATAACCTGAAAGAATTATGGTTGAAGGTGGAAGAGCTAAAGCAGAAATTCCATAAAACATCTTTCATACACGTTCCGAGAACAGAAAGGCACATTGAAGAAGTGGATTCGCTGGCTAATCAAACTCTGAACAAAGCCACTAATAGCTGCATCTGAACCCATTGTGGACGGAATCCTCAACACTCAAGCTAGGAGTTTTCAACGTGCACTACAGTATTCCTGAATTTTCTTCTTTGGTCTTCTGATCTGCAATTGAAGCAGCTTTTTCAAGAATATTCTGTGCATCTTCTTCCACTGTTTTCATTTGGATGAAAGCATCAAGAAGGACCTTTGCAATGTCAGGAGGCAAAGGCTCTTTCAAGCTAATATAAACTTCAGGGGGCTTAAGTTTGCTATGGACAACATAGTGGATTATATCCTTTATCACCATTCGCTTTAAAACTTTCTTCATCTCTTCCGAAGAATAGTTGAATTTCTTTGCACCATAACTTATTATGTCGCTTTCTTTTGTGTTTCCATACTTATGTAAATATGACATGATTTCCTTTTCTACATGCATATAGTTCCCTCAAAGAACATGTTCTATTCACAGTTCCTTTATATTGTTGCCCATTTAACTTTTGTCGGAAATCTCTGGCCCACACCACATCTGAGTTTTCTGAAAAGGGATTTTGCGGAGACATCTCCATTGGTTAACGTATGGACAGATATATAAGACAGCCAAACATTTTTACAAGGAGTAGACTAAACACAAGTGAATATGTATGCCTTATAAAAGGAAAAGCCACGGGAGATCCAAAGGTGGAAAGGGAAGTGGAGGTTTAGTTCAGTGTGCTGGCTGTGGCGCAATGGTGCCTAGAGATAAAGCTAAGAAAGTTACTAAACGGGTTTCTATGGTGGATTATGCTTTGGCTAAGGAGCTTCGCCAGAAAGGTACCTACATTGCTTCTGCAACAGCATCTAAGTACTATTGTGTATCCTGTGCAGTGCACAGAGGTGTTGTAAAAGTTAGAGCTAAGAGCGAGCGGCATACGCGTCCCGGAAAGCGAAGAAGATAGATTCAAACCTTATAGCTAAACGTTTTTCTCTATTTTCTTGTAAACGTGTAAGCTTCTTTGTAGAACTGTTAGGTTTGTTAATATTGCAAGCAAGATTATGCCAGCATTCATCGCTGTTCTTGGCTGCCAGAAAGCCGCTGTTACGCTTGCTGCGACTAGCACAATCATGCGTTCAGCCCTTTCAGCCAATCCTATTGATTCCATTTCTATCCCCGCTGCTTCTGCTCTTGCACGACTGTAACTTACAAGTAAAGAGCCTATTATGGCTGCTAAACCCCACAGGACATCACATAACCCACTTACTATTATGCCACCATATACCACCGCGTCTGCATACCTATCCAAGAGAGAGTCCAGAAATCCACCGAAACCTGTTGTTTCATCATAGAGCCTAGCCAGTATTCCATCTAGAGCGTCGCAGAACCCTGACACCAAGAGCAACGCAGCTGCAAGCAGCAGATAAAGCATGTTGATGTGCCACATCGTGTATACTAGAGCTGAAAAAAAAGCTAAGGTTATGCCTATGGCACTCACTTTGTTCGGTGATAACCCTATTCTATGGATTGCTCTTGCTTCAGCTTCAAGCCTTACCTGAACTTTTTTCTTCAGTTTCGTCAGCATAACGTAAGCTTCTCCATTCATATGCCAGCGTTCTCATGGTTACTGTTCTTTACGTGAAAGGTCGGCTAAATATTCTTTTAACTCTTCTGTGATGGGATGATAGTAAAACTTATTTTCGGACGATATGCTATTGCTTTTTCATGCTGGAGGTTGACACTGTGCGCTTCGACGAAGAAGAAGAGGAAGAATGGGAAGAGGAAGAAAAAGAGGAAGACGAAGAAGAATGGTGAAAACCCTAAGCTATCTTGATTACCCTCCTCCTTTTTTCATTTCAAAAATGACGTTTTGCTAGCCAGTAGGTCCTTGTGTTCTGTGCGATTGTTATTTAAGTTGGATGTACAAGAATAACTTTGTTATCGAGAGGTGTTCGTGTGATTAGCGTTATGTCTGTAAAGGTTTATGATAAGGTTGGTTTGGGTGTGAAAGTTAAGTTGCCTGACTCCCCACCTTTGATTCTAGTCTCTGCTGCGAAAGGGTTTGTCATGTGCGGCTTCTTGAATGTTGATGTTGCTGAAAGCCTCGGCGTTGCTGCTGCTGTGGTTAGCGGAGTGAAAAGTTTTGAAGACGTACTTAATGCAGAAGTAAAAGCTGCCACTTCAAAAGCGAAAAACTTAGGCGTAAATGTCGGAATGAAGGGCTCTGACGCCCTAAGCTGCCTATTCTAAAACAACCAACTGCAAACAGTTTCCTCACCTATTCGCAACACGTAACTATTAACTCCCACACATCCTCCTATCGCTTCTAATACCCCTCTCCCCCCCCCGGTTTTTTCAGGCTGGACAAATTAGCTATCTGTGTAACCATTAGTGCGTGCCTCATCTCTCTCATGCTCATAATTGATGTTTATAAGTACAAAAATTAAAAGAAACTCATAGGAGTGGTTGTTGTCTTGTCTAAGGGAAAACTTTTGGATTCCATTTCTACTGAAATCATAGCTTGCCGCAAATGTGAACTTTGCAGAACTCGAAAAAACCCTGTCCCAGGCGAAGGCAGCCCAAACAGCCAAATCATGTTTATAGGTGAGGCACCAGGCTACTGGGAAGACACTAAAGGAAAACCATTCGTAGGAGCAGCTGGAAAATTCCTTGACACACTACTAGCTGAAGCAGATCTTTCAAGACAAACAGTTTTCATCGCCAACATCCTAAAATGTAGACCTCCAAAAAACCGTGAACCCTTACCAGATGAAATCCAAAAATGCACGCCGTACCTAGACAGCCAAATCCGAATCATTCAGCCAAGGTTCATCGTTACCCTTGGAAACTACTCAACAGCCTATATTTTCTCTAAAGTCATGCTGCCATTCAACGGAATAACACAAACTCACGGAAAAACCTATGAAACAACTATTTTAGGCATGCAAACAACAATTTTCCCAACATTCCATCCAGCCGCAGCACTCTACAGCGGAAGATACAAAGAACTGTTGCAGCAGGATTTCCAACTCCTGAAACGATATATCAGACCCAAGAATTAAGCACGAAGCTTTCAAACTATGAAAATTAGAAAAACTCCAACAACAACCAATATTGACCCTGCACCATTCTTCGCTGCGCGCGCAGACTATAATTCCAATAAGCGGATTCGACAAAAACCGTTTGAACCCGCCTTTCCACGTACGCTTCGCAACAAATGGTGAAACCTTCACAGGAATTGGCATGAACAAACCCAAGAACCTGACAGATAAAATGCTTGTCTTGGCTGATGAAAAACAGATTCTATGCATTTATCCTTACAGAGACTCAGACAACACAAAAATCACTGAACAAACAAGAAACGTAATAATAGTCGGGTATGGGGTTCCGGGAATAACAGAAAAGCAGCTAAAAAAGGCTGCAGAAACAGCTACATCATACGTTAGTATGGTTTCAGATGGAGAAACTGGAATAATAAAAGTTTTTAGCCGAACCCCTAAATAGTAGTGGTGTTGAAGCATGTCTTTCCGCCTTAAGATAGAGCAATCCGCAAGAAACAAAAAATCACGTATCGTTTTAGCCCTAGACTTTCCCTTTCAATCAGAAAACCGCCAAAACCTCTTGTCCAAAGCAAAGAACACTCTGGAAGCAGTGCACCCCTATATCTGCGCCGTAAAATTTAACCGCCACCTAATTCTTCCTCTCGGCACATTTAACGGCGTTCAAGAACTAGTTGAAAAAGTTCATAACTTGGGTTTAATGGCGATAATGGATTGCAAAATAAACGACATAGGAGCAACAAACCAAGCGATTGCAGAATACTATTACGCCGCTGGCTTCGACGCTTTGACAGCCAATCCCTTTGTCGGGTGGGAAGAAGGTTTAAAACCCGTGTTTGAAGTTGCACGTAAACTCCGCCGCGGCATAATTCTCCTTGTTTACATGAGTCATAAAGGAGCATGGGAAGGGTATGGACAGCTAGTTTGTAATGTTAAAACCAGCGAAAAACTTCTTCAATATATTTCATTTGCAAAAAAAGCCTTGGAATGGAATGCTGAGGGCGCTGTTGTCGGTGCAACATACCCAGAAAAAATAAGAGAAGTGCACGAAATACTCGGCGACAGAATCCCAATCTTTTCGCCAGGAATAGGTGCTCAAGGCGGAAAAATCCAATCAACTTTGAAAGCAGGAGCACACTACTTGATCGTGGGACGAACAGTAACCCTCTCAGAAGATCCGGGTGAAACCGCGAAGAAAATCAGAGATCAAGCAAATCAATGTAAATGAAGCCAATCACAAATAAGAATGAGAGGTGTTATCTTCCTCTTCTTTCCCAGAGTTCTTTTTTCAGTAAATCCCTGACTGCAGACCTGATGACTGCGCTTCTACTCGGATACATATTCGCCCTTACAAGTTCATCCAAACCTTCAAGATAAGCTTCCGGTAATAACACCGTTACAAGTTTCATGCGTTTTTCACCGAATATGTTATGTAAATGATATGTGCTAAATATAAAATTTGGTGAAGCCTTCAGATTCGAAGGTTATGTTTTGTCTCAAACACATCTTTGAATGCGTCTTGGAAGGCTTTGTAAACATCTTCTATGTAGGTGCTACGACATCGTATTCCCTTTTGAACTACTCCAGCCGCAACTAAACATGTGCCTATCGTTTCGCTTATTGGAGTGGGTTCAGGAAATACTATACATTTTACACCTAGTTTTATTAGGCTTGACTGATTTTCATCACGCCACAGTCTCCTCGTCGTCTTGACCTCTTTGATCGCTTCCTTCACAGACTGTATCAGATCTACATAGTTCTCATTCATTTCCTTCAAAGCATTAGCCACAGTCTTCACTTCATCCGTCTTCATTGAAACCTACTCAACTTCTCTATAATAAAACATTAGAACAGAAAAACTTTAAACCCGCCAGAATACTGCTTTTCGGGGTTCTTATCTGGGAATACTTCAGCTTTTGAAAAATTACTTGAAAATTATCAACTCTGCTCTAAAGGCTTTTGTCTTTAATAGTGAAATGCTGTAATCATCAACCCGGTAAGCAGATGCAAAAAATTATTACATACGTTCACTAACAAACTTGCAGTTAGTCTCTGGAGATTTGTTACCCTTGCTAAATGACTGTTACGCCTACATCCTAATATCTGATAAAAAAGGGTGGAACAGGCTGTGTAAACGAAACCGAAACGGCGATGGAACGCGTGTTTTTGTTCGGAAAAACCGTGTTGGGCCTGTTGAAACCCAAAAACTCTTTTTCTACATCAAAAAACCAATAATGCAGATTCGAGGAGTTGCAGACTTCACTGAACGTTTGGCTGGAGACTACAAAGAACTCTGGAACACATTTGGAGCTGAAACCTGCTTTGGAAAATTCGCTGAATACGTTAGTTTTCTCAAAGGCAGACAAACAGTGACTTTTATCAGATTCAAGAATTTTCGCGAACTCGAAAATCCCATATCCCTGAATGTTATACGCACGGTTGTAGGCGTTGCAAGAATACCGCGAGGCGGTAAATACTTAAGCTATAAAACCGCAAACGAGTTAATAATTCGAAGGTGAAAAGCCAAATTGGATAAATTTGATCCAAAAACCTTTGTTGAAGCCCAACTTGAAGAGTTGAGGAAAACCATTGGCAATGAGCGGGTTTTGGTGGCTGTTTCTGGCGGTGTTGACAGTACAACATGCGCTGTGCTTATGTATAGAGCCCTAGGTGAAAACCTTGTATGTGTGATTTTGGATGATGCTTTCATGCGAGTTGGCGAATCGGAGTACGTAGCAGAAATTTTGGCGAAGCCGCCTCTGAATGTGCCGCTGAAAATAGTTGAAGTTCGCGAACGTTTTCTCAAGGATATGAAAGGTTTGAGTGACGCTGAAGAAAAACGGAAAAGGTTCCGTGAAACCTTTTATCAGGTGCTGAGCGAAACAGCCGAAGAAGAAAATTGCAAGATCCTAGTGCAAGGTACAATACGTGCTGACATTGAGGAAACAGTTGGCGGTGTAAAAACACAGCACAATGTTTTGGAGCCGATGGGCATAAACCCTATGGAACGCTTCGGCTTTAAGATAGTTGAACCCTTAGTAACCTTATATAAGGAACAAGTGAGGATGGTTGCAAGATACTTAGGAGTGCCAACTGAGTTTTCTGAAAGGCAACCATTTCCAGGGCCAGGGCTATCAGTTCGTGTGGTTGGAGAAATCCGCCCCGATAAGTTGGAGACCTTGAAAAAAGCTACAGACATTGTTGAACGTGAACTTACACAATATGAACCTAGTCAATACTTCGCCGTGATCATTGATAACGAAGAATCATTGCAGCAGTCTAAAATTACTCATATCCACGATTATGCAGCTCGAGTTTTTAATGTTCCTTCAAGGAATGTCCATGTGAGAATGTTTAGGGATAAGGCAACTGGAGTGAAAGGAGGAAAAAGGCGTTATGGTGAAATAGTAGGAATAAAAATTCAGACTATAAATAAGAAAATCCATCACATACCCCTCCAGAATCTCATTTTTCTTCAAGCAAGAATCATCACCGAGAATCCAGCAATTGCAAGGGTTTTTTACGTAGTCAAAGACGTGGCTGAGAAAAAACCCTACGTCATTGGTATACGATCAGTTCAAACAAGGAATTTCTTGACGGCACAAGTTTCAAAAACGCCGTGGACCGCATTGGACAGAATCGCGGAAAAAGTAATTGAGGAATGCCCAAATGTATCAACAGTTTACTATGATGTTACTCCAAAGCCGCCTGCAACAATTGAGATGGAGTAACCTCTTACTAGGAAAACGTATAAGTGCTTCAAAACGTTATACGCCGTGAATAGTTATGTTTCGAGTTAGAGTGCACAAGATCGAATCTATTCGAGACTTGGATGGAAACCTTGGAAAACGCATAGAACTAATTGAGGAACGGCAGATTCCACGTTTTGTTGTCAGACCCAGAACCGAAGAGGCAAAGGTTGTGCAGGATGTTCTCCAAACGCTACAACAACAGATGCCAATTCCTCTGGCGAGAAAGCAGTTTGCAACTCCAAAGATAATCTTGTTTTTGACAGAGCAGGAATATGAAAGCATGGGCATAAACTTTGATGTAAACCAAATTTACGAAATAACACTCGAGAACCGGACAATAAACTTCACGAAAACACCATAACATCCTTTCTTATCTGCTTTAATGCTGAATGCTTCGGATGGAAGGAAAGCACAAACATAATGTTTCTTAAAGACTTGTAAACATCCCGCATTTCAAATTCTCCGCCTTTGTCACAATAAATCGGGATAGGCTCATCACCGCCATTCTTGTAATACACGTATATAGGATCAAACTCCTCTTTAAAAGTAACAATTTCCATGGGCAACTTTAACAATTTAGCTATCTTCCCAGCTGCAACACTCACAGACTGCAATCGACCTTCACTTCGTGAAACAATTGAAGCATAAACCAACAACTTTCTATTGTAATTCTCCAACGTATTCGCCTTAAGAACACGACAATACCCAAGCAGTTTTAAAACAAGCGATGAAACGACCCTTTTACACAGTGGGGAGAGATAAGTTAAAATGAACAATCAAAAGCATAAATTGTCAAGGACTGCGTGTAAGGTTAAGCCAATGAAGGTCAGAGCCCACATTTTCATAAGTGGCAGAGTTCAAGGAGTTTTCTTCAGATCAGAAGCAAAATATGAAGCTGAGAAACGTGGCGTTAAAGGGTGGATTCGTAACTTGCGAGATTGTAGAGTTGAAGCCGTTTTGGAAGGAGAGGAAGAGTTTGTGAAGGAAATTGTAGAGTTCTGCACGCGGGGACCGTCTGGAGCAAGGATTATGCACGTAGATGTAACGTGGGGAAACTACACTGGCAGGTTTAAAGGTTTCGAAGTGAGATATGATTCCTGAACAAAAAGCTATTTTCGGGTTAGCCTCTTACCTCTCTTCTGAGGTATTATCCTTATTTTTGCGTTTTCAAAATTTTTGGTCAGTTCTTTTCCTTCAAAAAAACGATCTAGGAATACAGCTAAGCTTGCACATTCAGAGTGGGGTTGATTTCCAATTGCTACGTTAAAATCTGCCACAGATTCTGAGAAGAATTCTTTTGGGACTTTCTGACTTCCGATAAGAACTAGAACGTCTTTTTCTGAAGTTTTAACCCGTTGTAGAACATCGCTTTTTTGGATGTTTTCTCCATAAGCTGTGAGATGGACAACTATTCCACCTTTTTCCTTCCATTCTCTAACAGCTTTTTTCCAAGGCACTCCTAACACAAAAAAGAATGATCCTCCCCAGTTTTCCGTAATCTTTTCAACGTTTTCTCTGATTTTTTTGTCCTTTATGTCAGATAGTATGAGACCTGAGGCTCCTAACGCCCGAGCCGCCAGCGCAACATGTGTTGTAAGCCTAGCATCCCTTTGCAGTCTGTGGCCCCACCTTAACACGACTATTCTAGGCATTTTTGTTTCTTCTCTGGGCTCTTATTGTTTGTATTTCTTCGAGTTTTCCGTTAAATTCTTTCTCAACACGTTTTTTCACTTTTTCTACGAACCATGGAATTGCTTGGAAAACTATGTGGGCAGAACCAGCTGTGTACTTTAGTTCCTTTACGTCTGTGCGGTTGAATAGCCAGGAAATAAAAGACATTGACTCGCTTGTTAATGGAATGGTGAGAGAGGCTTGAACATAGTTTCTAAGCTTTTTCAGTATTTCCTGTTTCAACAGTTCAAGGTTAGTCTTGTATACTGCTGATGTGGCCACGGGATATGGCACTCTTTCCTTCAGGCTTTCAAGCCTCTGCTGCAATTCCGTTTCTGATAGTAAATCAATCTTGTTTAGCACTATTACGGTTGGAATGCCCGATGCTCCTATTTGACTTATTGTTTCTAGACAAGTTGAAAGCTTCTTCTCAACAAGGCTCGCAGGCTCGCTTACATCCACTACTAAAAGTATCAAATCTGAATAGATTGTTTCCTCAAGGGTTGAATGGAATGCCGCTATCAATGTTAAGGGAAGACGATCTATAAAGCCAACAGTGTCTGTCAGCAAGAACTCTTTGCTTGAAAATTCCACAAGCCTTGTTGTTGTTGATAGTGTTGTGAATAATGCGGCATCCACTCGGGTTTCCTCTTCTGCTAGTGCATTAAAGAGTGAGCTTTTTCCAGCGTTTGTATATCCCGCTAAAGAAATTAACTGAAATCCCAGTTCTATTCTTCTTTTACGGTGTAGAAGCCTTTTTCTCCTAATTTTTCCTAGCTTTCTACGTATAGATTGTATTTGTCTCTTTACGGCGTTATAGTAAATATCTACTTCGTATGTTCCGAGACCCATGAATCCAGGTTGCTCTTCCTTCCTCGCCAGTTTCACCTTTTCCTTTGCACGGGTCAACTCGTATCTCAGTCTTGCCAATTGAATTTGCAGTTTCGCCTCTGTTGTTGTGGCTCTTCTCGCGAAAATCTCCAAGATCAGCTGAAAACGATCGATGGTTTCGACGCCTGTGACCTTTGCCAAATTGTAGGCTTGGACGGGTTTCAAAGGATTATCAAAGATTATTTTTTGAGCTTTCTTTTCTTTGACCAGCCGAGCGAGTTCTTCAACTTTTCCCTTGCCTATTTGATAACGGGGGTCTGGTTTTCTAACCTGCTCTATCTTGCCTACGATCGTGTATTCCGCACTTTCCGCCAAGCTTTTAAGCTCGTCAAGGGTTAAGGGTTCGAACCTTTGTCGCCGTTGAACTATGATTGCTTTCGTTACTTTTTCTCCTCCACTTTTCCCTTTTCCAGTTGAATTAGATCCCCTAATGTTAGTTCATGGGTTGCAGCCTTAGGAATTTTTGTTTTGACAACTTCTTTTGAAGCCTGAACAAGCAACTTAATCTTCAATGTATGCTCCAGTTTCGTTGCAAGCTTGTTGTTCGGGACCATTTTTCTCATTTCAACTTTCTTAAGAACTGAAACTTTCTCCCTTATTTTTCTACCTAGGTCTTCATGCGAAAGTCCCAGTTTTCGCCTAGCCTGTCTTATTTTCACATCAAAATCTTCTGTAAGCTCTAGGGAGCTCTCTACAGCGGATTGCGGCTGCTTTTCTCTCTCAGTATTAAATGGTAATCGCCTAGTTGCAACCTTTGTTCTCGCTGTTACAGGTTTTGATTTTTTTTCTTCCCAAACAACTCTTCCATGCTTTGCACATTTGCCGCAGACTGTCAGCTTAGCTCCTTCAATCGTGACTCTGTAGGATTTGCCGTATATTTTGTGTCCGCAGACTTCGCATCGCACTTGCTACACCTAAATTGTTTTTATTACGTTGTTGTCTTTATAGTTGTCGAATCTAAAAGCTATGGTTGAGTGGTGTAGCAGATTTGGATGATGTGCTTAGGCGAATTAGGAGCGTTGCAGATTACCAGTTTGGAAAAGATGTTGGCGCTAGATTTTTTCCAGAAAATGTTGAGATAGTTTTCTCTAAGAGAACCGGCAGAATCCGTTATGTTTATTTGGGTGGCAAAAGGCTGGTAACCCTTCGTCCAACAGATGGTTTGTTTTCTCTAAGTATTCTAGGGGCAAAAAAAATTGTTGAAAATGCAAGTTTAGCAAAGTGCATCGCTACTGTGAAGGATGATGTTTCAGAAGTTATTGCTGAAGGCGGCGATGTCTTCGCGAAGCATATTGTAAAAGCTGACAGTGACATTCGCCCAAAAGATGAGGTTATCATTGTCGACGGAACAGGTGAAGTATTAGCTGTTGGACGTGCTGTTTTGTCTGGTGACGAAATGATAGCGTTCACTAGGGGCGTCGCTGTTAAGGTTAGGCGTGGTGCGTGGAAGAAAGTTAAGTATGAGATTTGAGTAATTGTTATGTGAAAAGGTGATTTTATGGGAAGACGACGCGTAAATCCGAGAGAAGCAAAACGTATGATGCAACGCATGGGACTAAGCATGGGAGCAATCCCAGATGTTGAACAAGTAGTCATCAAAACAGGAAACAAAGAAATAACCATTCAACAACCTGAAGTGGCAATAATGGAAATGCAAGGACAGAAAATCTTTCAAGTAACTGGCGGAAAGATCACTGAGAAAGCAGCAGAACACAAACTAACCATACCTGAGGAAGATTTAAGGCTTGTAGCTGACCAAACTGGCAAAAGCCTAGAAGAAGCCAGAAAAGCGCTGGAAGAGTGCGAAGGAGATCTGGCAAAAGCAATTCTTTTACTTCAATCATAGCTGTGTGCACTGGGAGTTTGCAGCTGTTACAAGATATTCATTTTAATCGCCTCGAAAAAGAAGCATCAGATAATTCCTTAATACGAAATAAAAACATAACGGAAACCAACCTACACCCTGAGCGTAAAGTGATGTTCCATTGGTTTTAAGTTCAGTTTCACATAGTATTCTAAGAGGAGGCTAAATTCATAAGTGTTTGACGTCGTTTCGGTGGGGCACTTCGCTATAGACTCTATTTTTCTGCCCGACAATAAAGCGCCCTTCATTGTTATGGGTGGCCCTGCGGCTTACGTTTCTCTGGTTGCCCGACATTTGGGTGCAACTGTTTCTGTTGTTTCCAAGGTTGGAGGTGATTTTCCAGGTGCTTATTTATGGTGGCTTCAGCAAGAAGGCGTTAATTTGTCTGGAGTAGTTAAGATTGAAAAAGCTCAAACCACACGTTTCGAACTGAAATATACTGATAATTTGTCACGTAGAAAATTGCAATTAAAGAACAAGGCTCCCTCAATCACTGTTGAAGATTTACCAAAATCTCTGAAAGCCAAAACCGTTCATATTGCCCCCATCGCAGGTGAAATCACATACGAGGTTGCCGAGACATTAAGAAGTCGTGCTCAGTGGCTGTCCCTGGACCCCCAAGGACTAGTGAGAAACTTCGACAAGAAAGGAAATATCACCTGCGATTCCCCAGCTGATAAGCGCGTGTTAGAACTCGTTGACATTTACAAGTCATCATCAAACGAAATCAAAGCTATAACTGGCATGTCAAGCTTAAATTCAGCTGTAAAGGCAGTTCATGACTGCGGCGCTGAAATAGTCATCGTCACTTTAGGGAGGAGGGGTGCGGTGCTTTCGGTTGAAGAAACTGTTTATAGGATTCCAGCGTACAAATTGAAGAAGATTGTTGATCCAACTGGGGCTGGAGACGTATTCATTGGAGGCTTTTTGGCTGAGCACGTACGTGGTGAAAACTTGTTGTGGTGTGCTTATGTGGGTTCTGCAGCTGCTTCACTTGTCGTTGAGGCTGCCGGTCCAACATCTATTGGTAACAAAGCAGAGATTTATGAAAGGGCACATTCGCTTTATGAAAAAGAAATTAAACGTTGATTTCTGATGTCTCCGCGTGGTTTTGTTACTTCCGTTTTCTGAGGAATACATACCCATCTTTTTCAAGGACGTATTCGAATCCTGAAGTTTGGGCCATAACCCGGCAGAGGGCATGGCAGATTTGCAAAAATCTGGGAATAACGAATCACAAGCAGAGGCACTGGCGAGCTACGCAACTTGCAGATACGATGGATCCTTTCACTTTAAAAGAAGCTCTACACCGGGTGACTATGCCTTTTGAATATGTGCATAGGGCTGAAAGTCAAAGGCTGGAACGCGAGGAGGAAACTGATGAAATCTGGGCTTAGGAGAGCGCGCTTTGGTCATTACTGGTGTCCTGAACCATTTTCATTAGACATAAAAGAATCTAGTTTAAACATATCTCTTGTGTCAGAGAAATGTAGGGAAGTCAACAATTCATACATATGAAAATTTAAATATCATTTTGTTCATAGTATAAATCATGGTGAAAAGAAATTACATTGCAGATATAGAAAATGTGCTGAAAGGGAGAAAGAAGCCGACAGAGTTGCTGAACATTATTCTAGGTTTCCTTAATTTCCAAAAAACGGAAATCAAAATTTACAATCTCTTACTAAAATCTTCATTAACTATAAAGCAAATTGAAAAACAACTAAATCTTTCAGAACGAACAATACGAAAATATATCAAAAAATTGAACCAAGATGGATTTATAAGTAGAAAGGTGGAACAAGGTAGAAGACTTAAGTATGTTTACAAGGCTGTTCCTGTTCAAGAAACATGGAAAAAAGTGAAGGATAAAATTCAAAAGATATTAAATGAAATTACCAAGATTTTGGAAAGAAAAACCGTGTTTTTTTAATGGCTTACCAGTATGCATCTTCAAATGTTCCCACGCCTTCACCCAAATCATCTAGAGTGATTGCTCGGTTTTTGGTAATCAGACTAAGTTCCTTGGGTAAGACAGCATATTCAATATAAACCTGTGAACCGCCACCTTTCATAGTAAATTGCTTTCGTGCATAAGTTTCTAATACGATCCTAAAGTCTTTATCATGATCGTTTCCTTCAACAATCCATAGAAGTATATTGCCTTTTCTTTTTGATATTTTCAGCTTTGGATTATCGAATCTGATAATTTCATTGATTTTCTGATCATAAAAAGTTAGGGATCTGTGAAAATATTTTTTCGAATCTTGACCAGTTTTAAGACAAAAAAATGAGGCTACAGAACCATTTTGAAAAAATATTCTTCCCCAATGAAATGGTCCGAATATCGTAGCACCAACAACTTTTTGTAGATGTGCAGTTCCCTTGAACTTTTTTCCTAATACAATGCCATCAGCGTATGAGAAAATATCCACCCAACCCATACCAAACGGAGGTATGAAAACACCCCAAGCATCTTTATCCTCAAGATAATTAGCTTTTTTGATATCCAAATCAATGGTGTCACCTACCTTTAGTCTATAATCCGGAAAACCACCACTAAGTGTTATCTTTTGACCTGAAATCTCAGAAACTATGCGTTTCTCTTGAATTTTTATGATAGCGTTCGTATCTCCTAAATCATGAAGTCTTTTTCCATCATATACCCAACCAGCAGTGACAGCTTGGAATTTGTTTTTTCCTAAGGTTCTAAGTACCATCTCTTTATCGTTAAACAGCATTTTCTTTCCATGTTTTCTGAATATCAGTAACATCAATTGTATAGGCTTTTCTCCATTCTGACCAAAGAAAAGAAACCACCAGTATTCCTTTCCTAAGGGAGGCAATGTTTCAGAATTATACATCACACGATCTAACAATGTCTTGCCAACATTGGAACCATTTATTGCAGAAAGTTTCCGTATGAGACCATAGGTTCCCCAAATTCTTCTAATTCTATTGATATTAATCACCCATGAATTTATCTTTCAGATAAGAACAGCC
>Ga0209986_10000610_pt1 | contig 35019 bp, 40 predicted proteins | sample BlataG_FD_183168 | JGI IMG/M metagenome (GOLD analysis project Ga0209986, IMG submission 183168) | Deep subsurface microbial communities from Black Sea to uncover new lineages of life (NeLLi) - Black_00105 metaG (SPAdes) (version 2) | ecosystem: Environmental > Aquatic > Marine > Oceanic >...
AACGTTTCCGGATAAATTACATTTTGGCAGGATATTCTTTAATCAGGCGCAAATGTCTGCAAATAATATCCCACAGATTTCAGTTGTATTGGGATTTTGTACGGCAGGCGGTGCTTATCAACCGGCTATGAGTGATGAGGTGGTTATTGTAAAAGGACCAGGAACAATTTATATTGGCGGTCCTCCTTTAGTAAAAGCAGCAACTGGTGAGGTCGTAACTGAGGAGGAACTTGGGGGTGCTGATGTTCATTGCCGAATATCCGGTGTTGCTGATCACTGTGCAGTTAATGATGAGCATGCTATTGAAATAACAAGAAATATTGTTGAAAACCTTGGATCTTGTCCAAAGTATCCTTTGGAAAGGAGCACGCCTGAAGACCCTGCATATGATCCGAATGAATTATATGGAATTATACCAAAGGATCTAAAGAAATCATTTGATATGAGGGAAATTATTGCTCGCATTGTTGACCGTAGTGAATTCCATGAATTTAAAGAACTTTATGGCACAACTTTGGTCTGCGGTTTTGCACGAATTATGGGTTATCCAGTTGGTATTTTGGCAAACAATGGTGTTTTATTTTCTGAATCTTCTCAAAAAGGTGCCCATTTTGTAACAATGTGTTCGGTTAGAAAAATACCGATTATATTTTTACAAAATATAACAGGTTTTATTGTTGGTAAAAGATATGAACATCAAGGTATTGCAAAGGATGGTGCAAAACTGGTTCATGCTGTAGCAAATGCACAGGTTCCGAAATTCACAATTATTATTGGCGGTTCTTATGGTGCTGGTAATTATGGAATGTGCGGTCGAGCCTATGGTCCCAGAATGTTATGGATGTGGCCTACTTCTAAAATTTGTGTAATGGGTGGTGAACAAGCAGCTGGCGTATTAACAGATATAAAGGTAAGGGCATTGATTAAACAAGGTAAAAAGCCAACAAAAGAAGAGATTGAAGAGATAAGAAAACCTATATTATCAAAATACGACAATGAATCGAGTGTTTATTATTCAACTGCCCGACTCTGGGATGACGGTATCATAGATCCTCTGGACACAAGAGAAATACTTGGCCTTGCTATTTCTATGTCTCTTAATGCTTCAATACCAGACCATAAATTCGGTGTTTTCCGAATGTAATCCGCATCCTGCGGATTTAGATTCAGACAGATAAAAGCAGATGCAGACGGATTTTTTCAAAATTTGATATAAACAGATTATAGCGGATGCACATGGATAAGTTGTTACATAAAGAGTTAACATATAAGATAATTGGGATATTATATAAGGTTCATAGTAATCTTGGCTGTGGATTCACAGAAAGGATATATCAACGTGCGATTGAAGTTGAGCTCGAGAAAGTCGGTATGTTATTCGAGGTCGAAAAAGAAATCGATATTGTATATGATGGTCAAAAAATCGGGAAGTATCGATTAGATATAGTAGTTGAGAATAAGGTCATACTTGAGTTAAAAGCGACAGATCGCTTACCGAAGATATTTCGTGAACAACTGATTTCTCAACTAAGAGCATCACCATATGAAGTTGGTCTATTGGTGAATTTTGGAACGCCAAAACTATATTATATGCGTTTTGCAAGAAAGAAATCTGTTTGAATCCGCTCCAATCCGTTTGCATCTATTTCTCTGAAAGAGAAAGGGGGTTAAATGAAAAAAGTTAATCTTAAAGACCTAATTAAAGAAGTTCAGGATCCGTGGCAACCTAAAGATATTGCCTATATAAATCATACTGCGCTCAGGATTGCCAAGATCAAAGGTGAATATAAATGGCATACACACAGAAATGAAGATGAATTCTTCCTGGTGCTCAAGGGAAAAATAAATATTGATACAGAGGAAGGATCTGTTGAAATTAAGGAAAACGAAGGTTTTCTTGTGAAAAGAGGGACAAGACATCGCTCGCGTGCGAAAAAAGTTGCTTGGATACTGTTGGTTGAACCAATCAAAACCAAAACCAAAGGGGAGGAGAGTTAGATAATTGGACACACGCTCATCCACCTTTTGTTCACGAAAATAAATTCCCTATTCCTACAGAATCGTCTATTTTCCTCCTTGAACTTTTTGAAAAAATTGATTATAATCTTCCATAATGAATAAGAGATTAGAAAAAACTAAACCATTACCGGAAATCAATATTAAAAAAGGAGAATCAGGTGAGACTAAAGTTTCCTTTCCTTATAATCCTGCCTTTGTAGAGAAGATTAAAACCATTAAGGGACGGAAATGGCATCCTGAAGGGAAATACTGGAGTTTTCCCAATACCGAGTAAGCAGCAGATCCTTAGGCAAAATCAAAAGTCCGTTGGACACATTAAATCTGAAACAGGGAGGTGAGAAGTGATGAAATTGGTCAACAAGATAGGAAATCTGGACAATTTCACCCAGCGTTGGCGTATCTCTAATGCGTATATACTCCCGAATCGGTGGTATAGACGCAATGCGGATATGAACGAGTTAAGTGAAATTTGGGCTGGCTCACAAACACAAAATTTATTAAGATTAATAAATTAACATATAAAACTATGACAATTAGAATTTTTGTGACGGGCGGGACTTTCGACAAAGAGTACAACGAGCTAAACGGCTCACTCTTTTTCAAAGATACACACCTGCCGGAAATGCTCACACTTGGGCGTTCACGTGTGCAGGTTGATATCAGAACCTTAATGATGATTGATAGTCTTGATATAACTGATGAGGATAGAGAAACAATTGCTCAAAATTGTCTTAAAGCAAAAGAAGATAAAATTCTCATTACTCACGGCACCGACACCATGGTAGAAACTGCCCGAGTACTCGCCAAGAAAATCAAAAATAAAACAATCATTCTTACTGGCGCAATGATTCCATATAAGTTTGGAAGCTCTGACGGATTATTTAATCTCGGCGGTGCATTAGCATTTATTCAAACTCTTCCAAATGGAGTTTATATTACAATGAACGGTCGTTATTTTAAATGGGACAATGTAAGAAAAGATAAAAAAACTGGAGAGTTTAAAGAATTGGAGGAATCAAATAATTATGAACATAAATTATCTTGAATCAAAAAAATTTATTGAAACTGCTGAAAAGCGAAAAAAGATACTATCGGGGCTTCGGGATAGTTCTAAATTAAAGAAATTTATTGAAACTGCGAGAAGTATTGTTGAAAAAGATGTAACTGAAATGTTTTCTCCTGAAGACATGGATCGTGTTTGCCACGAACTTGGATTAGACGGTGTAATTTATCTTGAAAAATTTGATGATAGAAGACATGTAACTGTCCTCTTAGACTTGAATAGAGATAATGTGAATCTTTATGATCCATTGTCAGGTGTCAAAGTAAAACCTTATGATGAAATACAATTTGGTATGTATTGCCATCCTGTGGGGGCATTTAGAGATGAGTTTCAAGCATATAAGCAACAACGGGGATTGGATAAATCTGAAGACGTTTGGACTAAATATAGAAAAAGAGGAAGATCATTAATTGACTTCTTAAATCAACACGAGAGATTTCGATCCATGTATGCAGATAGTATTTTAACTGGGGACAATTTACCAGTTCTTCAAGACAATCAAAGCTCTTTAGATTGTGCACCGATTTCTTTGTTTATAATGTCCGTATATAATTCAGTATATTCGAAAACTTAACAATTCAAACTGAATAAATTAAATAAGAAGTCCCGCCCGTCATATTCTATTAATGTTCGCCAGCCCAAACTCTACGCTCCCTTCGGTCGCTTGCCACGCTGCGCTCTCTCTCGCTTTGCTCGTTCGGGTCACTTAACAAGGGATATACGGTTCGGGGCTCGGCTCGCCCCTCACCCAAATTTTTCTTTCGCTACGCTTCAGAAAAACTTCGTATATCCCTGACGTTATACGCAATTCAAAAAGTATTTTTCTAAGATGTAAAAGAATGATAGGGTTTCAAAGAGGAGAATAAATTTGATTTTTTCTTTATTTATTAATTGAAAAGAAGTACAAAACTTATATAATGGTGACATTTATATTTAATGAAAGAGATAAATATTATGAAAAAATTTAACAAAATAAAAGTAGGAATCACTGTTGGTATTATTCTTGGCATAGTGGATATAATCCCTATGATACTTATGAAACTGACTTGGGACGCAAATTTATCAGCTTTTTCATTGTGGGTGGTTGCAGGTTTTATGATTTCAACCTCTAATTTAAAAATTAATAGTGTGTTTAAAGGAGTTTTAATCTCTTTTCTGATTTTATTGCCTGTCGCTATACTTATTGGCTGGAAAGAACCATTGTCGCTAATTCCAATTTTAATTATGACTCTAATTTTAGGCGGTTTATCAGGTTATTTTATTAATCGCTTTGGAGAAAAATAATATGAATTCAAAAAACCGATCAAACGCAAAAATCCCTAAAACTGGAAAAATTGGCAGATTTGCTAACAATGTCAGAAAAGAAACAAATTCAACTGTTTTTCAGAAGGTTATGGATGGAGTAGAGGAATTTGAATCAACAACCGACAAAGCTAAAAAAGCAAAATGGATGCGAGAAGCAATAAAGCGATTAGAAAATACTGCTGGGAGAAACACAAGCATTAAAATTATGGAAAAATGCGGTCGGGAATGTTTTAATCAGCATAAATGGCATAAACAACAAGTTATGAGTAAAGCTATGTCAGTTGAAGAAATAGTTGCTAAATTTAGTACTAGAAGCTTTATACTTAAGCTAAAGGATAAAAATACCATTATCGTAGAATATACTCGCTGTCTTTGTCATTTAGTAAAACAAACTAAAGCGCCATTTCCTACAAATAGTTATTGCCATTGTTCTGTCGGGTGGTGGAAACAATTTTTTGAATATGCTCTTAAAAAACCTGTTAAAGTAGAACTTGTTCATTCGATTATATCTGGAGCAAAGACCTGTAAATTTTTAATTCATATTTAAAGAGGCAAAAATGTCTAAAATACAAGAAATCTTACAATCCAATAAAAAACACAAAGAGAAAGTCGCTTTGCTGGTAGAAAAAGCGAAAAGCGATAAAAACCTTATTGCTGAATTATTTGAACTTCTAAAAACGGGCGCAAATGCTGAGAGGGGAACAGCCGCTGAAGTGATGAAGTTTGTTTCAAAAGAAAAACCTGAAATGATGCTTCCTTACATTGATGTTTTAATTGAATACATAGATTACAAAGCTCCTAGAGTAAAATGGGGTTGCCCTGAATCACTTGGAAATATTGCTAAAAAATATCCCGACAAAGTCGCTAAGGCAATTCCAAAGCTTTTTGAAAATTTGAAAGACAAAAGCACTGTTATTCGCTGGTGTGCTGCTTTTGCTTTAACTGAAATCGCAAAATACAATTCTAAGAAGCAAAAGGAGCTGGTAGTAAAATTCCAAAAGCTAATTAAAACGGAACAGAATAATGGCGTGAAGAATGTTTATATCAAAGCACTAAAAGAAATAGAAAAACAATAATGCGACCGTTTATGAATAAAAAGCCCCGAGAAAAACTTCTCCTTCCACTTCGTTCCGTTCGGGGTACATAACAGCGGATATAATGCTCTGCTCTTACAGAGCCTCGACCCAAATTGCCTTACTTCGACTTCGCTCAGTGCAGGTCGGTAACTTCTCATATCCGCAAACGTCATCGGAAATTGCTTGAAATGGAACGGTGAAACTGTGAAGGAAATAAGGTACAAACCGATAGGCATAATTCACTCGCCTTTTAAAGATATCAAAGGGATGCCCATACAACCAACAGGCGCCAAAGGTGTTTTAGGAACCGTAGAAATAGAGCCAGAATATGTTCTAGGTCTCAAAGATATTGAAGGATTTTCTCACATCTTTTTATTATACCATTTTCATCTCTCTGAAGGTTACTCATTAAAGGTTAAGCCATTTATGGACGACAATCTGCATGGGGTATTTGCTACAAGAGCACCCAGGCGCCCAAATTCTATAGGAATATCTGTAGTCAAACTTGTAAGAGTTGAGGGCAGCACACTTCACATTGAAGATGTAGATATTGTAGATCGCACACCCCTATTGGATATAAAGCCTTATGTCCCAGAATTTGATATCCGAAAAGTAGAACGAACAGGGTGGCTTTCCCAAAAAGCAGAAAAAGTATATGAGACCAAAGCAGATGAAAGGTTTAGATGATGCGACTTTTGATAACACAGCATATACGCTATGGGCTTACACCCTCGCCCTTTCCTTCGACAGGTTCAGGACAGGCGGGACATTGCTTTCTTCGGTCACAGCCTCGTATATGCTGAAACCGTTAGGCGAAATGCCCGGGAACAAAGGAAGGTGAGATTATGATGAACAAAAATCTTATAGGTAGATGCGGGCTCTATTGTGGAATTTGTACAGTATATCGGGCATACAAAGATTCAAAAGAACTACAGGGAAAACTAGCAGAAAAGTATGGCTGTCTTCCAGAAGAAGTTAGATGTGAAGGTTGTCAGGCATTGGGTACTTACCCATGGACTTACGAAAAGGAATGGGGGAGTAATTGCAAGATTGTGAAGTGTTTAAATGCCAAAAGGTTGACATTTTGTTTTGAGTGCTCTGACTATGATACCTGCCGAAAGCACGCTGAACTCGCCGAATCCTGTTCTGGCTTAGAAATGGATTTGAGAGCAAGTCTTCAGATGATTCAAGAAGGGAAGGATGAAGAATGGCTTTTGGAGCAGGACAAAAGGTGGCGCTGTCCGAAATGTGGCAATTCAATTATCGTTTCTTATGAGTTCAAGGATTGTCATTGGTGTGGAAATAAGTTGCGAGAATAGGAAAGGGAGAAATGCTCGTATGTTAGGCGACATTGCAAATTATTACTTTGAATAAAGGAAATAAAAGATGATTATTTGTGATATTGAAAAACAAGGTTTTGATTTCGCAAACTTCCCAATAGCCAGTATAAACGCGGAAAGAAAGGAATACCTTGAGCGTTTCTCTGCAAATCCGGACTGTCATTTTTGGATTACAAAAGAGGGAAATGATGTATGTGCCTTGTTGATAGGGGAATTGAAATTTGGCAAGCTGGAGATATTTCGGTTCTTCAATCGATCGCAAGCTAAACAAAAACACTCACTTATATCAATTATTGATTTTCTCGTTGAGCAACGCAACATTTTTGGGATTGCTGTGTTTCAAAATCTAAAAGCCTACTTTTCTATACTAGAAGAAATAGGTTTTAAGTACGATTCGGACATTTTTATGGAATTAGATATTAGTTCGTGGCAGACACGTACCACAGGTTTACCGTTTCTTGAATTTGAACCATTGAATAGGAGACATTTTTCTATAGTCCATTCTTTGAAAAAACAAAGTTATACAAATGACTTCTATCAGCGACTTGTGCCTGAAGAACAGGTAGATGCTTATTGCCGAGATGCTATAGGATGGATGTTCAAAAGTGAAGGGAATAATTTCACTTTTGTTGGAAAACAGAACAGCGAATATATTGGGGTCGTTAGTTGGAATGAAGGTGAAGAACCTGAACTACGTGATATTATGGTGTTTCCTGAGAAACAAGATCGTGGATATGGAACGGCACTTTTGCAAAAGGCTGTATGCTCATTGAAGAAGAAAGGCTCTCCCAAACTCAAATTAGGTATCTTTGAATCAAATATTCCAGTCCGAAGGTTCTATGAACGTGTTGGTTTTGTTGAGATAGAAAGGTTAGAAATGATGTATTGGAGACGAGGAAACTGCTCGTGAGTGCAACGTCGGACAACATGGTGTTTGTAGAAATCTTCACTTTCCCAAATCTGCCTACGGCGGACTTCACAAATACCGAAACCGTTATACGAAATGGCAAGGGAGGTATAAAGTGCACTGGATAGACGAGATAGATAATAGACTTAAGGAAAATTGGGAAGAGCAATATTCCTTGTGGTACAAGGGAGTGCCAGATGAAGGGAAATTAGAGGAAAAAGCTAGAGAAGTAAGAGAGCTTCTGCTTGACCCTTCTCTATTAGCGGAAACTGAAAAACTTCTTAGAAAGGGAGAAAATGCAGTAAGGAGAAGGAAGGCAGAAATCTTGAAGAAGAAAATTATACAAACAAAGATTGAATATGATAAAAGGTTGTTTAGTTTACGTAATGAAATAGAGAAAAGAGCAGATAATTTTTTGCCTTCTATTGGGAGTAAAAAAGTCAAAATCAATGAGATGTCTAATATCTTAATGAGAAGCAAAAATAGAGGTTTGAGGAAGGAAGCATACTACAGCTGGAAACCTTTACTTAAGTCTATTGAGTATCAAGCACAGGAAAGTATAAAACTTGCTAATAAACTTGCAAATAAAGCAGGATTTAAAAGTTACCCTGACCTTATCTTTTCTTTTGAAAATCTTTCACACAATTGCCTTTCTGAAATTTGCAGAAACATAAAAAAGAATACAGAAAGCGTTTGGCGAGGGTTTCTTGAAAAAAGCAAGAAAGAAATTTCTGATTTACAGATTTATGACTTGAAATTTATGTTTTACAAATTTTTCTTACCTCCTGATAAATATTTTGCAAAAGAAGAAATGATGGAGAAGCTAAAATCTACTCTTGAATCCTTTGGAATAGATATGAATTCTTTGCCTGTAAAGGTAGAAACTCAAGATATGGCATGTTCCGGTGGCTGTTATAACCTTAAAATGGGTGAAGACATAAGAATTACATACAACCCAGTGGGTGGGTATATGGATTACCGGTCCCTTTTTCATGAGTTTGGTCACGCAATACATTATTTATATTTACCAAGGAGTTTTCTTCTTATGGACGAACCTTCTTTTAAAGAAGGGATGGCAGATATATGGTCGGGATTTATTGATACAAAAGAGTGGCTACAAAAATTTACTTCAATGCCTGAAAATAAAATAAAAGCATTTCTTAATGTACTCGAGTTAGACGAAGCATACCGTTATAGACAATTTATTAAAGAACTTTCTTTTGAACTGGAATTGTACAAAAATCCCGAAGCTAATTTTGGAAGTGTGTGGCAAGGTGTGAGCAAAAAGTATCTTGGGATTAACGATGATTCTGGTATCTGGTCAGAATTTGTGTTTTCTGCTCCTCTATATATGAAGGATTATATTCTCGCCAAATTGATCGAGAATAGCACTTTCCGCTTCTTTAGAAAAGAATTTAGCGAGATAATTGGGAATAGAGAAGTCATTGGCTTTTTAATAGAAAAATATTACAAGCCTGGGAATTTCATTCCTTGGCAAGAGAAGATAGAAAGAGCAACTGGTGAAAGAGTATAACAAGCAAAATTCAAATCTTATGGGCAATAAGGCAAAAATCGACTTGCCACTTCATATAACAGCGGGTTTGCGGTTCACTTTGCTCACCAAAACCCCGCACCTTTTAGTTTTTTTCTTGACAAAATGGCTTATCAGTGTATCATGATTTATGAGCCGAGCAAGTGTAATCTCCAAATTTAAAAGGTGCGTGACTTCGCAAACACGCGAAACGTTAGGTGAAACGGTGGTTTTAAGTAAGACAAAAACATTTGAGGACATAAGATGAAAACGCTACACAAAATAATAATCGGTGATTCAAGGCAAATGAAAGAGGTTTCTGATGAATCGGTTCATCTCATTATTACCTCTCCTCCCTATTGGCAGTTAAAGGATTATGGGAATGGAAAACAGATAGGTTTTAATGATACCTATGAGGAGTATATTAACAATCTTAATTTAGTTTGGAACGAGTGTCATAGAATTTTACATGAAGGTTGTCGTTTATGTATTAACATAGGTGACCAATTTGCCCGCTCGGTTTATTATGGAAGATATAAAGTTATTCCAATAAGGACAGAGATAATCAAGTTTTGTGAGAATATCGGTTTTGATTACATGGGAGCTATCATCTGGCAGAAAGTCACTACCTGTCATACGACTGGCGGGGCAACAGTAATGGGTTCTTTCCCTTATCCAAGAAGCGGGATTCTTAAACTTGATTATGAATTTATCTTGATTTTCAAAAAATATGGCAATCAGCCAAAAGTAAGTCGCGAGGTTAAAGAACAGTCGAAATTGACCCAAGAAGAATGGAATCAATATTTTACTGGGCACTGGAATTTTCCGGGAGAAAAACAGGATAAGCATCTGGCAATGTTTCCTGAAGAGTTGCCAAAACGCTTGATTAAGATGTTTAGTTTCGTTGATGATACAGTTCTTGACCCATTTCTTGGAAGTGGCACGACATCTTTGGCTGCCAAAAATCTGAACAGAAATTCTATCGGATACGAAATAAACGAGGATTTTTTAGCAATCATAAAAGAAAAACTTGAACTAAAACAAAACACTATTTTTCAAAATGATGGTTTTGAAATAATCAAGCAGGAAGAGACAAGAACAAACTTTAAAGAAGTGATTGAAAAATTACCTTATATCTTCAAAGATCCTATAAAATTCGATAAAAAGATTGATCCGAGAAGATTAAGTTTTGGCTCTAAAATAGACAATTCTCATTCTGAGAGGGAAAGATATTACCTTGTGAAAGAGATAATCTCTTCAGAAATCTTAATTTTAAATAATGGTTTGAAAATTAGACTAATGGGAGTGAAAGAAAAACTGGGAAAGGATGGCGCGGCAATCCAGTTTTTAAAAGAAAAAACTCGTGGACAAAAAGTATTCATAAAGTTTGATACTACAAAATATGATGAGAAAAACAACCTACTTTGCTATCTTTATTTGTGGAATAAGACTTTTTTAAATGCCCATTTGATTAAAAATAGTTTGGTTGATGTGGATGTTACAAGGGATTACAAATATAAATCTAAATTTTTAAGTTACAGGAGGTTAACATAATGGCAAGAGAATGGATATTAAATCAGGCAAATATGAGATGGGGGTTAACTAAAAAAAGCAAGGTTGGTCCCGTTGCTGAATTGATAAGAAAATGTGCTCCCAAAACCTTAAAAGAATGGGAAAAATTTTATTTAGAAAAAGCTTATCCAAAACAACATCTTGAGCAACTTGGAAAAACATTATTTATTAAGGTTACTGATGTGTGTAAGGCTGAAATAGAAGATATTACTGAAGAAGATTGTATAAACTTCATATATAATCTTGTAATAAATAGAACATTTGATGGTTATCAATCAGAGATTCAAACAATTTACGGACAGCTTGAGAAAATTCTTGGAGTAAAAATTGAGTCCGCTCCCGATGAATGGGACAGGGGCTATAATGTTGATTATTTTATTAAAGTTAATAATAAATACGTTGGACTTCAGATAAAACCAGCGGGTTATGAATACATTACACAAATAATCAACGAGAGAGAACAACAGAAAAAAACCCATGAGAAATTTACTGCAAAATACGGCGGTAAAGTGTTTTATATTATTTCAATAACTGAAGGCAAGAATAAAATAATTCATAATCCTGAAGTAATTGAAGAGATAAAAAAAGAAATTAAGAGGTTAGAAAAGGAATGACGCTACCGCATCGTCTAACACAGCATATACGCTTCGGGCTAAATCCCTTGCCCTTTGGGACATTGCTCCCTTCGGTCGCAACGTCGTATATGCTGGGAACGTTATTTCATCGATACTATTGCCTCCATGAGAAAGTTGTTTTAGATGAAAGGAAAACATTGCATGGTCACTAAAAATTCTTCTCCCTCGCTTAAGGATTGGCGAGAATTATACAGGTCTGCAATAGAATTCAAGGAGTTAGCACCATGGGACTGGATGTCTGATACTGACCTGTTTGGTGTTCAGAATCCTGAAGACAGTGACACAGGCTATTGCTGCGTGTTAGGAGGATGTGGTGAATTCTTTGGCCTCGCCGTCTATTTAGGTACAGAAGGTTTGATTGGTTATTTAGATATTCAATCAGGGAAGATAAGTGCGGAAAAGGACCCCTTTGAAGTTTTGTTGTCAAAAAAATGCCTGGTTACTTCATTCGAGAATAAGTCCAATCTGACAAAAGAAGAGCTGTCAGTTATAAAAGAACTGGGCCTAATTTTCAAAGGACGGAATGCCTTTCCTCAATTCCGAAATTACGAGCCAGGTTATTATCCATGGTTTTTGACTAAGGAACAGGCAGTGTATTTGACTTTATGCCTTGACCAAGCAAAAAGTGTTGCTTTGCGTTTTAAAGATAATCCAGAAATGTTGACTCCACAGATAGAAAATTTCTATTTCGTAAGGATCCCTAAGAGAAAAAATGAGACCATCGAGTGGGTGGATGCATGGTTAGAACCATTATCCTTGTGTAAAATAGTGCGTGTATTTAAGAAGTTAGATAACGAGCGTTTACAAAGGATTGAAAAGATCGCCTCCCATACAAAAATGGTCTGGGAGATTGATTCATTTTATGTTGAAACATGTGTAAGAGAAAAAGACGGAAGACCATTATACCCGATAACATTTATGTGCGTGGACCAGGATTCTGATTTTGTTTTAAATGTGAACCTTGTTTCGCATAAGCGATTTGAAGACGAATTTATAGAATACTTTTTGAAACTTGTTGAAGAACACAAACTTCTACCAAAGGAGATTTTGGTTAAAAAAGAAGAGTTGTTTATATATCTTAAGCCTTTTGCTGAGATGTTCAATATTGCATTGAAATCCGTCAAAAGATTGACAGCAATAGAAAAGGCACGAAAAAGTATGTTTGAGTTTTTCACCAAAGGAGACCAGTATGTCAGATAGAAATTTTGAAACAATAAAATACGAAGTAGAAGAAAATATCGCCCGTGTAATCCTCAACCGTCCTGAGGTTCATAATGCTTTTAATGATGTAATGATTAATGAATTGAGCGCTGTATTCGATAATATCGAAAAGAATTTGGATATTAGGGTTGTTATCCTGACTGGCAAAGGGAAATCTTTTTGTGCCGGTGCTGATTTAAACTGGATGCGCAGGGTAAAAGATTATTCTTATGAAGATAATCTAAAAGAATCTCTGGAACTTGCTGATATGCTTTATAAGATCTATGCATCACCAAAACCAACTATTGCCAGGGTTAATGGCACAGCAATTGGTGGTGGTACCGGGCTTGTTGCCGTATGTGATATTGCAATTGCTGCAGAGCGGGCAAAGTTCAGTTTCAGTGAGGTGAAACTCGGGCTCATTCCTGCATGTATTTCTCCTTATGTTATAAAAAAATGTGGTGAGGGTAAATGTCGTGAGTTCTTCTTAACCGGAGAAAGATTGACTGCTGATAAGGCATGTACTGCCGGACTTATAAATGCTGTTGTAGAACTAGAAGGAATCGATACATTTATCGACGAGCTTGTCAGCAAATTGGTTTCCAGTGGGCCTGAGGCGATTAAGAGTTGTAAAGAGCTATTGAGGAAAGTGTCTGAAATGTCTATTAACGAAGCTAAAAATTATACTGCCGAAATTATTGCACAGCTGCGTATATCTGAAGAGGGCCAGGAAGGGATGAATGCATTCTTGGAGAAACGAAAGCCCAAATGGGCTTTAGATTCAAACGGATGAAAGCAGATGCAGACGGAATTTTATCTGTATAAATCCGCACCAATCTGTTTGCATCAATTTTTGCGGAGCAAAAAATGTTTAAAAAAATTCTAATTGCCAATCGTGGTGAGATTGCCATCCGGGTTGCAAGGGCATGCCGGGAGCTTGGTATTTCAACGATAGGTGTATATTCGATTATAGATAAAAATTCTTACCACTTGCGATTTATGGATGAGGCAATCTGTATTGGTAATCCACCACCCCAGGTAAGTTATTTAAATATTGAAAAGATTGTTGATGTGGCTAAGAAGACCAGTGCACAGGCAATTCATCCTGGTTATGGATTTCTGGCAGAGAATGCACAATTTGCTAAAGCTTGTGAAGATGCTGGTATAGTCTTTATTGGTCCAGGTTCCAAGGCATTGATACTGGTGGGTGATAAAGTTGCATCACGCAATACAGTTAAGGCTGTGGGTGTACCGATTATTCCTGGAATGGAAGCGGTTGCTAAAGAATTAAGTCATTTCAAAAAGATGGCAGAGGAAGTTGGATACCCGGTTATTGTAAAGGCATCTATGGGTGGTGGTGGTAAAGGCATGAGGGTTGTGCACAGTGAGAAGGAACTTGAGACGAGCATCGCTGCTGGGCAGAGAGAGGCAAAGAGTGCTTTTGGTGATGAAACCGTATATCTGGAGAAATATATTGATAGACCGCATCACATTGAGTTTCAGATTTTAAGGGATCATTTTGGTAATGTAGTACACCTGTATGAACGTGAATGTTCAATTCAGCGTAGACACCAGAAGATTATTGAAGAAACACCTTCACCTGTTCTGGATGAAGCTTTGCGCGTCAAGATGGGCGATGCTGCAAAGAAGGTGATTGAGGCTGCTGACTACACTAATGCCGGAACAGTTGAATTTTTACTTGACCAGGATAAAAATTTCTATTTTCTTGAAGTCAACGCACGTATTCAGGTCGAACATCCAATAACAGAGATGGTAACTGGTGTTGATTTAGTTCGTCAGCAAATTATGGTTGCGGCTGGTCATAAGATACAGTTTAAACAAGATGAGATATCACAACGAGGTCATGCAATAGAAGCGAGAATATATGCTGAAGATCCTGAAAACAATTTCTTACCGTCCCCGGGCAGAATAAGATTTCTGCTTGAACCGAACGGCCCGGGTATCAGGATAGATTCAGGAATATATCAGGATTGTGATGTTCCTCCGCATTATGATCCGATTCTTTCAAAATTGATTACCTGGGCAGAAACAAGGCAAATGTCAATTGCCCGCATGTCTAATGCTTTAAAAAACTACATTATTTTGGGTATAAAAACGAATATTGGGTTTTTGAAACGCATCATGGACACAAAGGAATTTATTAATGGTAATTATCATACCCATTTTATTGATGAAAACGAGTCTGATTTGATTATAAAACATGATAAGATACATAATGCCTTGATTGCTGCAGCATTAATAGGTTTGGAAAAGAAATCAAGACCAAGAGCGGGAATTACAGGGTTTTCTCGTACTGAAACGACGCCCTGGCAAGAGCTTGGACATTGGGAAATATGCAGACACTAATTAAATGCCTAAATACCTAAACACCTAAATGCCTAAAAAAGTTGCAAAGAAATACAGTGTGAGTGATGAGCTAAAAGAAAGAGCTTACAGATTTGCATTAGGTATCTTAAAACTCGCTTCAATGTTACCTAATACTGACGAAGGTCGGATTATAAGAAGGCAGCTTTGTAAATCAGGTACGTCAGTTGGTGCTAATTTAGAAGAGGCAGACGGTTCCTTGACATTGAATGATTTTGTATATAAAGTTGATACTGCATTTAAAGAGGCAAAAGAGACAAGATATTGGTTACGAATAGTAATTGCCCGAAAATTATTAAAGGAAAAAGTAGTTATGCCTCATCTTGATTAGTGTGTTGAACTTATAAAGATTTTATCGACAATTATCTACAAATGTTTAAAATGAACTTTAGGTATTTACCCAAGCCCATTGCAAATGGGCTGGGTTTAGGTATTTTGCCTGCCTGCCTCAGGCAGGGACTTTTAGGTATTTGCTTATTATGAAATATAATTTTTTACATTTAAATAAAACATATAAAATTAAAATAGAAAAAAGTGGTGATATTTATACCACAGTAATTGATAATATTACATACGAAGTTACAGACTTTACGGCGAGGCAAAATTCTATTTCGTTCAAACTGGGCAATAAACTATGTAGTATCTATTTTGCTGAAGAAAAAGGGAAGACGCATTTAGCCATTGATGGTGATTATTTCGTTATTGAATTGGAAAAAGGAAAGGCTATTAGCGCTAAGGGACCAGTACAGCAAAAAGGAAATAGTGTAGCGTCACCAATGCCCGGGTTGTTGGTAAAGATGCCGGTTGCAAAGGGAGATGAGGTTACTACAGGTACAATTCTGGCAATTGTTGAGGCAATGAAGATGGAGAATGAATTACGGGCACCACGTGATGGTGTTGTCAAAAAGATAAACTATAAAGAAGGTGAGCAGGTTGATGCGCTGAAGCCGATAGTGGAATTGGAGATATTGAAAAATGACTAGTTATACATTTAACTATAATAGGAGGTACAGTATATGTACAGTAAAAAGGTAATGGATCATTTTATGCATCCAAGAAATGTTGGTGAGATTAAGGATGCAGATGGCAAAGGTGAAGTTGGTAATCCAGTATGTGGGGATCTGATGACTTTTTATATTAAAGTAGAGAATAATAAAATAAAGGATGTGAAATTCAAGACTTTTGGTTGTGGTGCTGCCATAGCTGTATCCAGTATGGTCAGTGAACTGGCGAAGGGAAAGTCGATTGAAGAGGCTATGAAGATTACTAATAAGATTGTTGTTGGTGAGCTTGACGGGTTACCACCCCAGAAATTGCATTGCTCAAATCTGGGCGCCGATGCACTGCACAAAGCGATTGAAAATTATCTTGAAAAGAAAAAATAAGGGTTCAGCCCTTGACAATCAGCGATTTTCAGAAAAATTAAAAGAAGATAAAGTACTAAAAAAGAAGATTGGGGAGATAATGCACCTTGTGTCTAATGTCAACAGGGTGACCCCAAAGAGCAAGGAGGTAAAATGACTTATAATAATATAATTACAGAAACCGACGGTAAAATAGGGATTGTGAAGATTAATCGCCCTGATGTTCTCAACGCAGTTAATGTTGAGACCATCCTTGAGATTGAAACGGCAGTGAAAGAATTGAATAATAATACAGATATTTTTGTGATAATTATCACTGGTGAAGGGAAGTCTTTTGTAGCAGGTTCTGATATCTCACGACTGGCTGAGATGGATTCTTTGAAGGCGAGGGTGTATAGCCAGATCGGTCAACGTGTTTTATCGTATATAGAGAATGTTGAAAAACCTGTAATTGCTGCAGTGAATGGTTATGCCCTTGGTTCTGGTTGTGAACTTGCCATGGCATGTGATATAAGGATTGCTTCAGAAAAGGCTAAATTTGGCCAGCCCGAAGTAAAACTCGGATTAATCCCTGGACATGCAGGAACCCAGCGTCTGGCAAGGCTGGTCGGTGTTGGCAAGGCAAAAGAGTTGATATTTACTGGAGATTTGATTGATGCCCAGGAGGCAATGAGGATTGGTCTTGTTAACAAGGTTGTAGCTCCGGATAAGATAATTGAGGAAGCAAAGAATATCGCACACAAAATTTCTGAGGTTGGTCCATTTGCCGTGCGTCTGGCTAAGACAGTTATTAATCGTGGTATTGATGCTAATCTTACAACTGCAAGTTCTTATGAAATGGAAGCCTTTAGCATTCTATTCTCAACTGATGAGGCAAAAGAAGGCATGAAGGCATTTTTAGAAAAGCGAAAGCCCAAGTGGGCTTTAGATTCAAACGGATGAAAGCAGATGCAGACGGAATTTTTATCAAATTAAATCCGTTTGCATCTTAATTTGCCGATAGGCAAATCCGTTTGCATCTATTTTTCCGAAGGAAAAAGGAGGTTTTATATGACATTAGATGATAGATTAGAAAATGTAGCTATAATTGGTGCTGCGGGAAAGATGGGTAGTGGTATCGGTGTTTTAATTGCTCAGGAGATGGCAAAACTTAAATTAAAACCGGAGAATAAGGATAAAATATATCGATTAAATCTTATTGATATCAGTGAGAGTGCATTAGACGGTTTACGTGGTTACATGAAAGCACAACTTGTAAAGCGGACGGAAAAATCTACTGTACTTTTAAGAAGAATATATGAAGATCGGAAAGACTTAGTAGAGAATGCCGATATTATAAATGCATTTGTTGATGCATCGTCTGCAGTATTAAATTTCACTACAGATCTGAATACAGTAAAAAATGCCCATTTGATTTTTGAGGCAATCGTTGAGAATGAAAAGATAAAAATTAAGGTCTATAAAAAATTAAAGAAATTATGTTCAAATGATACATTGTTCTTGACTAATACATCGAGTATCCCTATTTCTTATCTTGATGAAAAAGCTGGGCTTGACGGTAGATTAATAGGTTATCACTTTTATAACCCTCCGGTAGTGCAACGTTTAGTTGAAGTAATAACTGCGAAGACCACTATCGAAGAGTTAAAAAATATCGGTCAAGAAATTGGTAAACGTTTGCGCAAAAAATTGGTACCGGCTAATGATATAAGTGGTTTTATAGGTAATGGTCATTTTATCCGTGATGGTCTTTATGCGATTAGTGAAGTAGAAAGGTTAAAAGGAAAATACAGGTATCCCGGTGCTGTTTATATCATGAATAGAATCACTCAGGATTTCCTTGTGCGACCTATGGGCATTTTCCAGCTCATTGATTATGTTGGTATAGATGTGTTCCAGTGTATATTAAAGGTAATGCGCACGTATCTTGGTGATAAAACCTTAAAGAGTAAACTCGTTGATAAAATGGTTAAGCAAAATGTATTGGGTGGACAGTATGCTGACGGTTCCCAAAAAGACGGTTTCTTGAAATATGAGAGGAATCGCCCGGTAGGTATTTATAATTTTAGAAAGCAGGAATATTTTATTATTGAAGATAAATGGAAGAAAAAGACGGATGCAAAAATAGGGCCGTTACCCGACGGATTTGCTCCGTGGAAATCATTACTTATGAATCCTAAGAAGGAAGATGCTCTGTCAAAACATTTTGATAATATAAAGAAAATGGATACGCTTGGTGCAGGATTTGCCATCAATTTTCTCAAAAAAACTAAAGAAATTGGTGAAAAGTTGGTGAGTGATGGTGTAGCAAACTCAAGCGATGATGTTAACGCAGTCTTAACCAATGGTTTTTATTGGCTCTACGGACCGATAAATAATTACATTTAAATTTAAATACTTAAATTTTTCCGAAGGAAAAAAAGGAGGTTTTCCATGTCATTTTTCAGAAAAAAAGTTTATGCCTGTGCTGGTTTTAATACAGTTTCCTTAGGCTCTGGTAGAAAAGAATTTCATCCGAAAAAACCCCGTCCCGGGATTGAACACTATATAAAAGAAGCAGGTCTTGGGACAATAGAGCAAATTGAAAATCCAGCAAATATTGATGAAGGCGTTATTGGAAATTTTGTTGCCGAACGATTCTGTAAACAGGGTAATCTTGGTGGTTTTTTCCCGATGGTGCATCCTACATTTCAGTACAAACCCTGTATTCGTGTTGAGGGTGCGTGTGATTCTGGAGGTTTAGCACTGGTGGTTTCCATAAAAACAATTCTGGCTGATCTTGCTGATGTCATTCTCGCTATTGGCGTCGAGATCCAGAATTCAGTAAAGGCTATCTATGGTGCAGATTATCTTGCTGCAGCTGGTTGGTATTCAGGTGAGAGGAAAAAGGGTCATGCCTATTTTTTCCCGGATCAATTTTCCCAGCGTGCTGGTGCCTGTTTTGAAAAGTTCGGTTATGATAAAGTCCGTGCTGGAATGTCGCAATGGTATGTTAATGCAATCGAAAATGCACGTAAGAATCCTAAAGCGCAGGAGTTCCATAATAAAAATCCAGAGCTGTACGCTACGGGTATGACATCGTCTAATCCTAAAGTATTCTGTGAATATATCAATGTTTTTGACTGTTCAAAAGTTTCAGATGGAGGTTCAGCATTGTTATTTGCTTCAGAAGAAGGACTCAAAAAGATCGGTGTGGACAAGAAAGATGCAGTTGAGGTGGTCGCCTATGCACAGGTTCAGGATAATTTAACAACACCTCCACCTGATTTAACCAAACTTTCTACTTGCGAGATTGCGGCAAAACGTGCATACGAACGTGCGGGTGTTAAACCTGAAGATTTGAGTGTGCTTGATGTCCACGATTGCTTTACTATTGCTGGCGTGTTGGCAATAGAGGCAGCAGGTATTGTCGGCTATGGTGAAGGCGCAGACTTTGTAAAAGACGGTAAAACAAAAGCAGACGGTGTTATACCTACTAATGCTACTGGAGGATTGATCGGCTACGGTCATCCAACCGGTGCTACTGGTGTTCGTCAGGCAGTGGATGTTGTTCATCAACTTTTAAACAAAGCTGAAGAATGCCAGGTTAATATTCATCCTGACCGACCTTTTGGTATGATGTCAAGTATGGGTGGTAATGATAAGACCGTCGTAGCGATGGTATTTAGGAAAACAGACTAAAAAAGGGGACAGGCTACTTTTTATTGATAGCGAGTATAAATGCCACGAATAGCAAGAGGTTTGGTTGCTTCTGGATTAGATTGGCCATGGTCAAGTCATAAAGAGACCTTAGGTATAGGACATAGAAAATTAATTGATGCATTACCCATAGAAATTCCTCAAGAATGGACGACATACGTTAATAAAACTCAACCCGAAAATGAAATTGAGCTTTTACAGAGGAGCATAAATAGACAAGCTTCTTTTGGAGATTTTGAATGGCAAGAGTTAATCAGCAAAAAGTTGGGCTTAGAATCTACTTTACGACCAAGAGGTAGACCTGGTAAAATGGCTAAAAAGTAGCCTGTCCCCTTTTATGATTATCGGCAAAAAATTATATTACTTTGACAGCATTGATTCAACAAATCTCTATGCGAGATCTTTAATCAATAAGGCACCCGAGGGAACTGTAGTACTTGCCGATCAACAAACCGAGGGTAAAGGTAGGTTCGGCAAAAAATGGTATTCACCAGAAGGTGGTATATGGATGTCAACTATACTCAAACCAGGAAATATTTCGTTAATGTCAATTACCGCAGGTGTCGCAGTCTGTGAAACATTTCATATTAATGGTATTATCCTCGGTATAAAATGGCCCAATGACATTCTATTAAATGGCAAAAAAGTTGCTGGTATCCTTACCGAAATTATTGATGATACAATCATTTTGGGTATAGGTATAAATTTAAACATTAGTAAATTCCCTGACGAACTTGATGGTATTGCAAGCTCAATTTTTCTTGAGACAAAAAAACACCTGGACAAGAAAATGATCTGCAATCTTTTATATAAACAACTCGATGAATGCTATTTGATGTTAAAAAACAATATGACATTTGATATCCTAACAAAATGGCGGCATTACGCAGTCTTACTCGGTAAAGAGGTTATTGTTGAAATGGGTGATGAAAAGCTGAGCGGTAGGGTGCTCGATATTAATAATAATGGTGCCTTGGTAATCATGCGACCTAATGGCAGAATTGATTATATTCTTGGTGGTGTATGCTACCTGAAAAAATAGATGAGAGATAAAAGATGATAGATAAAAGATGAAAGATAAAAGATGAACGATTTTAGATGAATGATGATGGATAAATGATGTTAGATAAAAGATGTTAGATGTAAGATGTTTAATAAAGGATTGTAGATGATAGCTGTTTAATGGTGGATAGAAAATATTAGATGGCAGATGGTTGATTACAAAGGAGTAAGATATGGCACAAGGTTGTAAAAAGCTGAAGGTATACAATTTGGCTCACGAATTAGCAATTCTTGTTCATGCGATGTCCCTGAAACTTCCAAGGTTTGAGCTTTTTGAAGAAGGGGGGCAAATTCGAAGGTCTTCTAAATCTATTTCGAGTAATATTGTTGAAGGTTATGCGTTAAGACGTTATAAACAGGAATATATCCACTACTTGATGAATGCATATGCTTCAAGTATGGAAACTGTTGAGCATTTAGATTACTTATTCGAAACTAAATCACTGAAAGATAATGATCTCTATAAATCATTACTAAATGGATATATTGAACTTAATAGTATGCTTTATAACTTTATCGAAGCAATAGAATCAAAACATGATCCTGCACGCGTTGGGAAAATAAATCAATGAATAATCTTCTTATTATTATCTTCTATCTTTCATCTACTATCTAACATCTTTTCAGTATGATACAAATATACACTGGTAATGGTAAGGGTAAGACTACTGCTGCTTTAGGTTTAGGGTTGAGGGCAGTTGGTCACGGCCTTAAGGTAATAATGATTCAGTTTATGAAAGGTGAGATTAACTATGGAGAACTTGAATCAGTCAAGCACCTACCCAATTTTAAAATCGAACAATATGGGCGTCCGGATTTTGTTAATCCTGAAAATCCTGATAAAGAAGACATTCGTTTAGCAAGGCAGGCACTAAAAAGGGCGGCAAAGGTTATTAAAGATAAACAATTTGACATAATCATTCTCGACGAGATAAATGTGGTTGTTTCATTTGGTTTAATCAAGGTTGAGGAAGTAATTGAATTAATTAAAAAAACCTCCAAGAAAACAGAACTTATTCTTACTGGCCGTTATATGCCGGAGGAATTTGTTGAGTACGCAGATCTTATAAGTGAGGTTCGAGAGGTAAAGCACCACTTCCAGTCTGGTGTGCCTGCAAGAAAGGGGATAGAATACTGACCCGAATCCAGTAAAAGCTGGATTCGGGAGTAGACAGTAGATAGTAGCCAGTAGATAGTGGACTGCAGGTTTATGTCATTACATAAGTAGGTAGGCGTGCCGAACAAATGAAGATGTATACTGACTACTGATTACTGTCTACTGACTACAATTGTGGTTATTGACATTTTGAGTAAATTACGTAGAATAGACCAGGAGGTTACATGATCGTCTCAGCAGAAAAAATATATAAGAGATTTGAAAATAAGTACAAAGCAGTTAATGTTGCAGCGTTAGAAGCAAGAAAACTAAAAGATGAGCAGACAAAGGGTCTTTTGGAAGATCATATCAAGCCAGTTTTTGAGGCAATTAGAAGATTAATTGCTGGGAAGATAAGGTATAAAGAAGATTGAGGGTTATTGTTGGTATATGCGGCTCAATTGCTGCATATAAGTCTCTTGAGTTAATAAGGCTTCTAAAAAAAGAAGGTGCTGATGTCAAGGTGATTTTGACAAAATCAGCACTCAATTTTATTACACCGTTAAGCTGTCAAACGCTGTCGGCAAATGAGGTTTTCATTAATCAGTTCATCTTGACCAGAAATATTAAACATCTTGCTCTATCCCAATGGGCAGATATACTCGTTATTGGACCTGCTACAGCAAATATTATTGGTAAGGCAGCCAGTGGTATTGGCGACGATCTGCTTTCGACGACTATTCTGTCTTTCCAAAAACCAGTTCTGTTTGTACCGGCAATGGATACCGGAATGTGGCAGAATAAAATTGTTCAAAAGAATGTGAAGACATTAAAAGCGACGGGTTATTATTTTGTAGAACCCGGGATTGGTTCTCTTGCCTCAGGTAAAATTGGTAAGGGTCGTTTTCCTCAGCTGTCTCTGATTTTTAAAAAGATTATGGCTGTGAATAAAGGATATGAATCACTGGAAGGTAAAAAATTTCTAATATCTGGTGGCCGGACTGAAGAGGATGTGGATTCTTTAAGAGTGATAACAAATCGTTCTTCTGGGAAAATGGCATTAGAACTTCTCTATGCAGTTATTTGTCGCGATGGACAGGCAAAAGGTATATTTGGTGAAACTACTGTATGTTTACCAGAGGGGATGGATATCCTAAGGGTAAGAAGGTCTGAAGAAATGTTACAAAATCTTAAAGACAATATTGCCTGGTGTGATTGTTTGATAATGGCGGCAGCAGTCAGTGATTATAAACCGTATTCAAAGAGTTCAGAAAAGATTCATACTGAAAAACTGAATCTTAAACTGAAGAAAAACAGAGATTTACTTAAAGAACTCAGTAAATATAAAGGCAGAAGACTTATGGTTGGTTTTTCTCTTGAAGATAAAGACCATTTGAAAAGAGGTAGAGAGAAATTGGACTCAAAAAAATTAGATTTAATAGTACTCAATTCAACTGATGCAATTGGGTGTGATGAGGTTAATGCGCGGATATTAAAAAAGAGGGGTAAGATCATTAAAATAGGACAGGTAGGTAAATGGCAACTGGCAAATAAAATACTGGATGAGTGTATAACAGAAATGACCGCCAAAAAATAAATCAAAAAGAAAATTTAGTATATGGAAGAAAAACGTATTCCCCCACATTCACTCGAGGCTGAAGAGGCAGTGCTCGGTGCTGCACTGCTTGATTCAAAAGCCTTGCCAAAGGTAATGGAGATTTTGGAAGAGGCACATTTTTATTCAGCGGCAAATCAAAAGATATATAAAGCAATTTTAGATCTGTTTAATAATAATGTTACTGCTGATTTAATAACAGTTACAGATTGGCTCAAACAGAATAAGATGCTTGATAATATTGGTGGTCCTGAGTATCTATCAACTATTGTTGGTAATGTTCTCACAACCGCAAATGTTGAGCATCATGCGAGGGTAATACTGGACAAGGCAATAAAGCGTGACATTATTCAAACTGCAATGGAGTTGTTAAAGAGCAGTTTTGAAGATAGTCAAAGAGCTGCAGAACTTGTAGATTACGCACAAAATTCTGTATTTCAAATAAAGGAGAGCGGTTTAAGAAAGGAACCAGTTCATATAAGAAGCTATATTACAGGTATTTTAGAAGCTGCTGAAGCAATGCGTGGCCGACGTATGATAACCGGTGTAGAAACCGGGTACTATAAGCTTGATGAATTGACTTCAGGATTTCAGAAAGGTGATTTCGTTGTAATTGCGGGCCGTCCATCAATGGGTAAAACTGCTTTCGCATTGAATATTGCGGCACATGCAGCAGCAAAAAATAATGAACCGGTTGGAATATTTTCATTAGAGATGTCAGGTGAAGCACTTGTGCAGAGATTATTGTGTAGTGAAGCCGAAGTCAGTCTGCGTAATCTTCGGCGGGGAATGTTGTCAAACCAGGATTGGGTTAATCTCGCAACAGCCGCAGGTAACCTTGATAAGGCGCCGATCTATATTGATGATTCTGCAGATCTGAATATTTATGAATTGAAGGCAAAGGCAAGACGGCTAAAGGCTGAAAGTGACATAAAATTATTAATACTTGATTATCTTCAACTATTAGAAGGACCGAGAACTTATAAAAGTCCGTCAAGACAGCAGGAGATATCTGACATATCAAGGGCACTCAAGGCTTTGGCAAAAGAATTGAATATTCCGCTGGTTATTGTTTCTCAGTTATCGAGGATGCCTGAGCATCGTCCTAATAAAAGACCATTGTTGGCTGATCTCAGGGAGAGTGGTGCAATAGAACAGGATGCAGATGTTGTAATTTTTATTTTTCGGGATGAAGTATATGACCGGGATACAGAAAAGAAGGGTATTGCAGAAGTGAATGTGTCAAAACAACGTAACGGCCCGACCGGTATGCTCGAACTGGGATTTCAAGGTGAGTGTACTTTGTTTACAAATATAACATTCCGCGAAGAAGTAGCTGTTGAAGAGGAAGAAGAGCATGAACCTTTTTAGTTTGATAGGTGATTTTTCTTTATTTTTTTTCCGTAGTTTGTTTATATCATGGAAAATCAAGACTACAAAGTGGCGGATTTTGGAACAAGTTTATTATATCGGAATTGGCTCACTACCGATCATAATAGTTATTGCAATATTTACGGGATTGGTTTCAATTGTTCAAACCTCATACCAGTTGATCGGCACAGTGCCCCGGTATATTCTTGGTACAACTTTGGGCAGAATGGTGATGATTGAACTAGGACCTATCCTTACTGCTCTCATGGTTAGTGGCAGATGTGCATCGTCTATGGCTGCAGAAATAGGTACAATGCGGGTTACGGAGCAGATTGATGCCCTTGAGATTATGGCAATCGACCCTTATCGCTTTTTGAATCTTCCGCGTATTATCGGGATATTTATCGCTTTACCAATACTTACTATTATCTCAGAATTTGTTGCCCTGATTTGTGGTGCCGTATATGCACATTACTTTCTTGATGTTCCTTTTAGTGTTTTTAACTACGGTCTTACTCATTATTTCTATGCAAAGGATTTCTTCGGCGGCTTGGTAAAATCTCTATTTTTCGCATTGGTGATTGCAGCCTCGGGTTGTTATTTTGGGTTTAAGGTAAAAGGTGGTGCAAAGGAAGTGGGTAAGGCAGCTACTTATGCGGTTGTTACAGCATCGATACTCATACTTGTTTTAGATTTTTTGGTAGCTCTCGTGATATTCGGATGATAGAAGTAAAGAACGTATCAAAGAAATTTGATTCACTTATTGTTTTAGACAATGTAAGTTTTAATGTTAGTGATGCACGTCTTATTGTTATTCTTGGTCCTTCAGGTACGGGTAAAACGGTTCTTTTAAAAGCAATATTAGGGCTTATGCCAGTTGATAGTGGTGAAGTTCTGTTCGATGGAAAATCTATTCAGGCAATTGATGAAAGTGAAATTTACGAGATACGTAAAAATATCGGCTTTGTATTTCAGGGTACTGCCTTGTTCGATTCAATGAATGTGTTAGATAATATTGCATTACCCATTGTTGAACATACCTCAGCATCTACTTCAGAAGTCAAGGATAAAGTTGTGCAAATTCTAGAGATTATTGGAATGTCCGGGAAAGAAAAACTCTATCCCCGTTCGCTCTCAGGCGGTATGAAGAGACTTGTCGCTGTTGGAAGGGCAGTTGCTCTTGATCCGAAATATCTTTTTTATGATGAACCGACGACGGGACTCGATCCAATTATGAGAGAAAGGGTTGTTAACTTAATCATAGATTTGACAAAAAAGCATGGAAAAAGTGGTATTGTGGTCACACATGATCTTGATACTGCTAAAGCAGTGGGGGATGAGATCTATATGTTAAAAAAAGGTAAAATCAGTAAGGTGAGACAGATCAGAAAGGAAGTATACAATGGGTAAACACATGAAAGAAACCTTGGTTGGTATATTTATTATTGCAGGGATAGTTCTTTTTATTATATTGTACATCTGGCTTTCTGGGAGAATCGGGTTAAGAAATACTTACGATGTGGCTGTATATTTCGAAGATGTAACAGGATTAAGAATTGGTGATCCGGTAACGGTGTACGGTATTGAAAAAGGAAAAGTTAAATCTCTTGAAATTGACCGGGAGAATGTCAAGACGATTATTGCCCTGGATCGCAATATTATATTGCCTAAAGATACGAAGATTGCAGTTCGTTCAGTCAGTTATGTTGGTTCAGATAGATATGTAAAGATTACGCCGGGTAGGGACGAAGAGATTCCAGATGTCTATTATGGTGTGAGTGAAGCGCTTGATCTTGAATCAATGGCGACCCAGTTCGATAGTCTTTTCACATCGTTCAAGAATTTTAACATGGGTGAACTGACTGAAGTCGCTGCTGAACTCTCTCGTAATATTGATAAGAATATTACGAGGCTTGTGGATATGATGCAAAAACCTACGAGCAGAATTGATGCTGTGGTCGAAAAAACCGAGGACGTGGTTGAAGAATTAGATTCTCTTATTATGTTATTGAAAGGAGACGGCGCGATTGGTAAATTGTTGACATCTGACGAATTATACGAAGAGGTCAGACAGACTAATCTGGCTCTAAAAGACCTTCTTGAGGACATTAAGGAAAATCCGAAAAGATACATAAATATAAAAGTATTCTAATGAATAAAAATCCTAAATCCGAAGCACTGAATACTAAACAAATTCGAATTACCAAAAATCAAAATCCAAAATATATTCACCCCCACCTTCTTTTCCCTTAAAGGGGGAGGATTGAGCCTGCCCTGCCTGCCCCGAGTATATCGAGGGGAACTTAATTCAGGATAGAAATTAGGATTTAGCCGAACATAGTGAGGTAAATGAATACTAAATTTGTCTGCCAAAATTGTGGTGCATCATCACTAAAATGGTTGGGAAGATGTCCTGCCTGTAGTGAGTACAATACAATGGTTGAGGAAATCATTGAAAAAAAGGTATCACGAAAGAAATCCAGACTATTAATACCGCAGCATTTATCGGAGATTCCGTTCTCAAAAGAGGGACGTTGTACTATTGGTATTTCTGAGTTGGACCGTGTACTTGGTGGAGGTTTTGTAAAAGGCTCTTTAATTTTACTCGGTGGTGATCCAGGTATTGGTAAGTCTACATTGATGCTACAAATATCTGGTCTTGTAGCTGGTTTGGGCAGAAAGGTTTTTTATGTAAATGGTGAAGAATCTGCTTATCAGATTCGTATGAGGGCTGAACGTCTTGGCATTGACGGGACAGGAATCGATATTCTTTCGTCAACTGAGCTTGAATCAGTTTTTGAGTGTGCAGAGGAAAATAAGCCTGACTTTATGATTATCGATTCAATTCAAACAATATATAAATCTCAATTGACATCAGCCCCGGGTAGTGTTGCCCAGGTGAGGGAGTGTGGTGCTGATTTAATGAGGTTTGCAAAGGAAACTGGTATTACAATTGTTATCATTGGTCATGTGACAAAATATGGTGTGATCGCAGGACCAAAGACCTTAGAACATATTGTTGATACAGTTTTATATTTTGAAGGCGATAAAAATCAACAGTACAGGATAATAAGGGCAATAAAGAACAGATTTGGTTCAACTAATGAAATCGGTGTATTTGAGATGACTGAATCAGGGTTAAAAGAGGTTATTAATCCGTCAAATCTGTTCATATCTGATTCGAAAAATTCAGGTTCGGCAATCATTTCAATAATTGAAGGATCAAGACCATTGCTCGTTGAGGTGCAGGCACTGACGAGTCCGACTTTTTTCAATTATCCTCAACGTGTAGCAACTGGTATAGATTATAAGAGACTTTCCTTACTTCTTGCAGTACTAGAACGTCGGGTAGGAATTAGTGTATATGGATTTGATTGTTTTGTGAATGTAGTAGGCGGAATAAAGGTGTTTGAAACATCGAGTGATTTGGGCATTATTCTTGCTATCGCTTCGTCGATTAAGAATAAACCTATAGAAAAGGGAACAATTACAATAGGCGAAGTTGGTTTGGGTGGAGAGGTTAGACCAGTATATGGCATAGTGTCCAGGTTAAAAGAAGCTGAGAATATGGGATTTAAAACTGCCATCATACCTCGTAAACATTCATCACTTAAGAACATTAAAATGGATATTATTGGTGTTGATGATGTGAGAGAGGCTGCTAAGATTACACTGGGGAATGAAGAGTAAGGATGGTCGTATTTAGGAGGAAATATGGTTTTCTTTAAGCGCGCAAATAGATTTGTTTTAGATTCGTCAAGTATAATAGACGGAAGAGTTATTTATTTATTTGAAAGGAAGTTTTTTGAGGGGAAAATAATTATTCCGGTATTAGTGAGATCTATTGTGAGAAGATATATCGGCAATAAGGGTGAGAGGGCGATAAACATTTTGAAAAGAAATGCAACTGTCGATTTTGTTAAGGAAAAAGGTAATGGATTGGTTGAAGAGGTTTGTGTTTTAAAGGTTGCACAGAAAAGTCGTGCAAAGCTTTTTACATTATCAGATGAAGTTTGCCGACATGCAAAATCCTATCCCCATGTAAGTATTATTGATATTAGAGATCTCTATCGAGTTTTAACCCCTATTTTTACACCGAGTAAGTTGATTTCTGTAAGGGTATTGAAGAGGGGAATGAATCACACTGAGGGAGTGGGGTATATCGAGGGAGTTAAGATCGTCGTTGAAAATGGTGCGAAATGTATCAATCAAACAGTTACTGCACGGGTGACAACGATGTTATCTTTCGAGACTGGAAATTTAGTTTTCTGTACGTTGGAAGATAAAAAGGACGATAACTCTCTGATATTAGCAAGAAATTAGAGAATTTGAGGGTAATGCAAATGGAATATCTTGATGAATTACTGAAAAAACTTACTCTGGCAACAGGGGTTGGTTATTCAGGTGATATTAAAGATGTGATTTTGCAAGAGTTACAAAAATATCATATCGATGCAAGTATAGAACAAGATGGTAGTGTATATGGCTACTTAAAGGGTCAAAAGGATATTGGGATTATGATAGCCTGTCATATTGACGAAATTGGATTTATGGCAAGTTCAATCGATGATGCAGGCCGTATCAGTATTAGTGGAGTTGGTGGTGTTGATGTTCGTATACTTCCGGGGCAGGAAGTAATTGTTCATGGCAAAAAGAAGCTGAGGGGGTATATTGGTGCTAAACCTCCTCATTTGACTACTAGAGAAGAGCGTAAGAAAGTTTTGCCTATTGAAAAATTATTCGTTGATACAGGATTTAATCCGGGTGAAGTAAAAAAGTTAGTTAAAATTGGCGACTGTATATCGTTTTTAGGAACATATGAAAAACTCCAAGGGGATTTGCGTACTGTAAAGGCTCTTGATAATCGTGCAAGTGTTGCCTGTGGTTTGCTTGCATTAAGAGAGATGTTACAGATGGAACGTTCGTATGGTCTACATTTTGTAGCTACAAGTCAGGAGGAATACACAGGTCTTGGTGCAATAATTCATTCTTATAAATTACCCATAGATTATGCTATCGTGGTTGATGTAAGTCACGCAGAGCATCCGGATTTGAAAGATTATGAATATTTTCCTTTGAATAGCGGACCGGTGATTAGCCGGGGTGCAGTGATACCAGAAAAATTGAGCGATTTGCTTATTGAAGCGTCAAAGGAATTGGAAATATCCTTTCAAATTGAACCTCTCCCGATGCGTTCAGGTACTGATGCCGATGATATTGCTTTTAACCGCGAAGGCATTCCGACCTGTGTTATAGGTATTCCCCTAAGATACATGCATACTCCGGTTGAGGTCGTTTCCCTGAAGGACATAGATAGAACCAAACGGCTTATTATTAACTTTATAAAAAGATTAGAAAAAAGTAAACAGTAGTTAGTAGACAGTATATTGACATATAGTAAATTTTAGGTATAATGAAAAAGTTTTATTAAGTAACCGAACGAGGTGAAGTTATCTTATTTAATTTAAATACAAAAGGAGGTTAATTTAATATGCCTGAGAAAGATAATAATATTATGGATAAAATTGCCGAGTCAAATAAATCTGTTGTTACGGGAATTGATGAAAAGGATATTGAACATTGGATTACAATATCTATTCTGGGAAGCGAACATAATGTCCCGGCAGGTCTTACGATCATGCAGGCAATGGAGTTTGCCGGCTATAGATTTATCAGGTCATGCGGCTGCAGGGCTGGATTCTGTGGTGCTTGTACAACTGTTTACAGGATAGAGGGAGATTATCGTTTGAAGACTGCAATGGCATGTCAGACCAGGGTAGAGGATGGTATGTATTTAACCCAGATTCCGTTTACTCCAGCTGAAAGAGCAACTTATGATATAAATAAACTTTCTCCCGGCATTGAGGCATTTCTTACACATTACCCTGAGATGTTAAGGTGTTTGGGCTGTAATTCCTGCACAAAGGCATGCCCCCAGGATATTGATGTAATGGAATACATTGCTGCAGGTAAACGTGGGGATGTTGCGTTGATGGCTGAATTGTCATTTGATTGTATCCAGTGCGGTCTTTGTGCTATACGGTGTCCAGCAGAACTTGCACAATATAATTATGCACAACTGGCAAGGAGGTTGTATGGAAAATACGAAACTCCACTACCAGAACACCTTAAGAAAAGAGTTGAAGAAATTGAAAAAGGTAAATACAATGAGGAACTCGACAAGCTCGCTAAAACCGGCACAGAGGAATTAAAAAAGATATATGTCGCCCGGGATATAGAAAAGCAATAAAAAGGGGGAGAGAATGGCTGAATTAAAATTCATTGGTGGTTATCCAGAGTATATGAGAAAACTCATTGATGTAGTGCATAAAACGAGGACAGAGAGAAAAGATTATACACCAAAGGCAATGACCATGAAAGAGCGGGATGAGGTTTTAAAGATTCATCCAGATTATGCGCCGGGTGGTAAGCGGGCACTGTCTATTGGTCTTAATAAAAGTGACATGACACCGAATGAAGTAGCAGATTTGATTGAAGCATACCCGTTGATTCAAGGTAATGAGGTGGATTTAACGAAACCCGACTATACTGTTGATCTTCTTATAATTGGAGGTGGTCTTGCAGGAACAAGTGCTGCGGTTTGGGCAAATGACAAGGGCATTGCAAAGGATAAAATACTTCTCGTTAATAAATTGAGACATGGTGATGCAAATTCGATAATGGCAGAAGGTGGCACCCAGGCAGCAGACAGAGAAAATGATTCACCGTCAAGACATTTCCTTGATGCAATAGGTGGTGGTCATTTTACAAATAAACCAGATGTATTAAGGAAACTTGTGGAAGATGCTCCTTTGATAATGAAGTGGCTCTGTGACTTGGGTGTAATGCTTGATAGAGAAGAAGATGGTACTTTTGTCGAGAAATCAGGTGGCGGAACATCAAGGAACAGAATGCATGCCTGTAAAGACTACACTGGGCTTGAAGAATTGAGAGTAATCAGGGATGACTTTAGAAACCGGGAAATCCACTATTTAGAATATAATCCAGTAATAGAATTCCTTACTGATGGTAACAGGGTAACCGGTGCTGTGCTATATAATCTTGAAACTGGTGACTACAAGATTGTTCAGGCAAAGGCTACAATTCTGGCAACCGGTGGTTTTGGTAGGCTCCATATTCGCGGGTTTCCAACTACCAATCATTATGGTGCAACCTGTGATGGTGTTGTTCTTGCTTATCGTGTTGGTGCTAAATTAAGAGATACTGATACAGTACAATATCATCCAACTGGTGCAGCATTTCCTCAACAGATAATAGGTTTGTTATTAACTGAGAAATTAAGGAGCATGGGTGCTCAGCCTGTTAACAAAAATGGTGAAGCATTTGTTTTTCCTCTTGAGCCGCGCGATGTTGAAGCCGCGAGTTTTATACAAGAGTGTTATGTAAAGAACAAAGGTGTAGTAACACCAACAGGTATGCGCGGCGTGTGGCTTGATACTCCACTCATTGAACTTAAAAATGGCGAAGGTACTATAGAGAAATCGTTTCCCGGCATGTATCGAATGTTCAAGCGCTTTGATCTTGATATGCGTAAGGATCCGGTTTTGGTTTTTCCTACGCTTCACTATCAAAATGGTGGTGTTGAGTCTGATCCACAGGGAAAAACTAATGTCGATTGCCTCTGGGTCGCAGGTGAAATTTCAGGCGGTGTACATGGCAAGAACAGACTTATGGGTAATTCAACACTTGACTGTCTTGTTTTTGGTAGAAGATCGGGTATTTCTGCAGCAGAATATTTAAAATCTGATGCAAAACACGGAAGATTGACATTGGAACATATGAAAAATTATGTTACAATGCTTAAACAGGCAGGTATTAATACTACAAGAAAAGCACCAATACTATTACCAGATTACCGTGGTAAGGCAGTTCTGGCAAGAATGATCGATGTGTTTTAATTAGGTAAAGATGGAAGATGTTAGATAATAGATGATAGATTAAAAAACAGGAAAGAAAAAGGGGCACATTATGTGCCCCTTTTTTATTAAATTATCAAATATCTACCATCAACCATCTATTATCTACTATCTACTATCTATTATCTACTATCCGTTTAAGATTTTTTCCACTCTTCGCAATCTACGTCCATAGTGTGATCGTTACCCCCACAAGGTTTCTGGTTGTGTTTAAACAGTATGCATCAGTTGGAACAGAATCAAACAGTATCTTCAACCCCGATCAATTTTAAGCCAGTTATATTTGCTGCCTCTCTATTAAGAGCCCTTAAGTCGTCTTTGGTCAATTTGTAAATATCATCATAGCCTGCTAACATAGTGAGTATCTTTAACTCTTCAACCATCACTGTCAGGAAATTGGTAATCCTACGAGCACCTTCATTAACATCAAGCCGTTGCGCTAATTCTGAATCCTGGGTTGCTATTCCATAAACACATTTTCCTGTATTGCACTGTTTGCAGACTCTGCATCCAAGTGCTATAAGGGCTGCAGAAGCGATACCGACAATATCAAATCCCATAGCAATTGTTTTAGCAACATCAGCTCCTGTTTTAATACCACCAAGTAGAATCAACTTAATTTCGTCTCTATACCCTGAATCTTCTAATGCCTTTACTGCAGGCGCTATACACCCCAGGGTGGGAATACCAGCGTGTTCAGTAGCTATCTCAGGAGATGCGCCTGTTCCCCCTTCCATTCCGTCAATAGCAATGGCATCGGGTTCTGCTTCAGCCGCAAGCTTTACATCTTTATATATATTTCCTGGTCCTAATTTGATAATTATAGGAATCTTCCGATCGGTTATTTCTCTCAATAATTCCACATGTAACGCTAAATCTCCTGGCTTGGTTATATCTAAATGTCTACACGGACTTAGAGCGTCAGTTCCAACTGGTATTCCTCTTATCTTTGCTATTTCAGGAGTAATCTTTTCGGCCAGAAGATGGCCACCCATCCCCGGTTTTGCACCTTGCCCAACTTTGATCTCGATTGCATCTGCAGTCTTTATATATTGCGTAGTACAACCAAATCTTCCAGTTGACCACTGGACAATCAAGTTTTTTGCTAATTTCCTCTCTTCAGGAAAAGAACCTCCCTCACCTGTATTGGCAGCAGAACCTACCTGGGCAGTCCCTTTTGCTAAAGCCATTTTGGCATTCCTGCTTAAAGCACCATAAGACATCGCACCGATCATGATTGGAATATCCAGAACCAGAGGTTTCTTGACCTTTCCTTTACCAATCACTACTTTGGTATTACACCTCTGTCTATATTTATCAATGGGTGTCTTGGAGAGTTGCGCCGGAATGACAATTATATCATCCAATGTGGGCACCATACGACTGGAACCGTAACCCCTTAAGGCACACTCCCCAGTCTCTGCCTTTAAATGGATTGTTTCTATAATGTCTGATGTCCATCCACCTCTTGATAAAGCCTCATTACCTATTGGGTCAACAGTAATGGCCCTGACAGGACAGTTTTCTTCACATACAAGACAACCAGAACACTTTTCAGGATAATATAGAAATGGAGCTGGAAAAGTCTCTCGTTTTCTTTCAAGAAGTGCCTCAGTTGGACAATTTTTCACACACAATAAGCAGCCGATACATTTATTCCTATCGATATTTACACGATAAGCCCGTTTATATGTTCTGATCATTACTGCCTCCTACTTCTGATCTCTTTATGACCCTCAATTGTGTGGCACCTGCGCATGACATACATGGGTCGTAGGCACGAATTGCCTGTTCTATCTCCACCTTATCGTTATCTGAACAGTGGCATTTCTTTCCATTGAG
>Ga0209986_10000611_pt1 | contig 35016 bp, 30 predicted proteins | sample BlataG_FD_183168 | JGI IMG/M metagenome (GOLD analysis project Ga0209986, IMG submission 183168) | Deep subsurface microbial communities from Black Sea to uncover new lineages of life (NeLLi) - Black_00105 metaG (SPAdes) (version 2) | ecosystem: Environmental > Aquatic > Marine > Oceanic >...
TCTTCTTTAACTTCTCGGAAGATAATTTTAAACTCCTCTATTTCTTCAACTTCTGTGATCATCGGTATTAAAATCCTGACATTCTTAAGAGAACTGGCTTTCAGAATAGCTCTGAGCTGGATCTTGAATAAATCTTTGTTTTTTAAACAAAACCTGATAGCTCTCAGACCAAGGGCAGGATTTGGTTCCTTCTCTATCTTAAATTGAGGTAATGTTTTTTCTCCTCCAATGTCTATGGTCCGAATATAAACTGGAGAGGGATGTGCTTCCTTGGCAATTTGAGAATATATTGACAAATGATCTTTCTCAGTAGGAAGGGAAGTCCTTTGAAGATAGAGAAATTCTGACCTAAAAAGACCAATTCCTTCAGCGCCAAGGGAAAAGGCAAGGTTGACCTCTTCAGGGAGTTCGATATTGGCTAAGGGAAAAAACCTAACCTCATCTAAGGTTAAGGAGCTCAATTTTGCTGTTTTTTTAAGTTCTTCCCTGTAATCATCATATTTCTTTTTCTTGCTGGAAAACTCCTTCCTGGTTGCTGATGGAGGATTGATAATCACCTCGCCGCCAGTTCCATCTACTATTAAACAATCTCCATTTTTTACTCTCAGGGTAATATTGTGCAAACCAACTACTGCTGGAATGTTTAAAGAACGAGCGAGAATGGCTGTATGGGAAGTTCGACCTCCCATATCCATGGCCACAGCTAAAACATTTCCCTGGCTGAGTCTCAAAGCCGCCTCAGAGGGAAGAAGCTCATGAGCAATCAATATTTTTTCTTTATCATCATCATTCTTTTCCTGTGTTTTAATTTCCAAATTTTTGTAAATTCTGGCTAAGACATCAGAAACATCAGACATTCTCTGTCTAAGATACTCATCGTCAATGGATTCAAAAACCTTCTTGTATTTGTTGTTGACTTGAGAAAGGGCCCACTCAGCCTTGGCTTTCTCTTTTTTTATTATTTCATCGAGATTCCTAAGCAAAGATTTATCCTGAAGAATCATAAGGTGGGCTTCAAAAATGAAAGAATGTTCTTCCCCCATTTTGTTTTTTATCTGGCTTTTTATATAAACCAGCTGGTCTTTTGTCTCTTTAATAGCCCTATTCAGCCTGCTTATTTCTTCCTTTATTTGAAAAGAAGAAATGCTTTCCTTCCGCGAAGTAAAAATAACTCTCTCTGTCAGGAAAACTTCCCCTATAGCTATCCCTGGTGAGACTCCAATTCCTTTTAGCCTGGTGTAGTCCATAAAAATTATTCTTCCTCTTGAAATTTATTATTGATAAGGGCAACCAGGGCTTTAAGAGCTGCTTTCTCATCTCTTCCTGAAACCATTAATAAGATCTGAGTTCCTTGGGTTGCGGCTAAAGTCAGAATCCCTAAAATGCTTTTGCCATCAATCTCATTATTGTCTTTAACAATTTTAATTGAAGAGACGAATCGGTTAGAAAGGTTAACAAATTTTACTGCAGCCCTGGCATGCAGCCCTAATTTATTTTTTATGGTAATCCGTTTCTCAACCATTCAAAAATGGAATTTAATCTTTGGAACTTAAAAGAGCACTTGCAAGATGAATATTTTTTTTACCTATGTCTATTACCTTTTTGACAACTTCCTTTAAATTATTGTTTCTCTGGAGCGAAACAAATTTAATAAGCATTGGAAGATTAACTCCAGTAATAATTTCTACCTGATTATCTTTCAAAAAACTGAAACTTAAGTTGGAAGGAGTCCCGCCAAACATATCAGTAAATATCACTACACCACTTTTCTGGGTTACTTTTTTTAAGCTTTGACTGATTTTCTTCTTTGAATCTTCAACATCATCATACCATCCTATAGAAATAGATTCTATGTTTGGAGCTTCACCGAGAATAATGGTTAAGGCATTCAAAAACTCCTCCGCCAACTTCCCGTGAGAAACAATAATTCCACCAATCATTTTCAATCACTTCGCTTTTTCATCTTATCACTTATAAATATCTCTATGATAGATTCTTATATCATATTTTCTCTTGCGGAGATACTCCTTTGACTTCTCTGCTATTATTACTGACCGATGTTTCCCTCCTGTACATCCAAAAGAAATAGTCAGATAGCTCTTCCCTTCTTGCAAAAAGTTGGGAATGAGATAGCCCATAAATCGATATAATTCCTTTAGAAATTCCTTTGTTTCAGGTTTTTTGATAACATAATCTACTACCTTCTTGCTTTTCCCAGTTTTATTTCTTAACTCCTCCACATAAAAAGGATTAGGCAAGAATCGAGTATCAAAAACTAAATCTGAATCTATAGGAATTCCGTATTTATATCCAAAACTGACGAGAGATACCTGCATCTTATTACTTTTTCTTTTTAAAAATCTATTCCTTATTATTTCTTTAAGCTGATAAATTGTGGTTGTCGTTGTGTCAATAACCTCATCAGCCAATTTCTTTATTTCTTCTAACTTTTTTCTCTCCAGCCGCACCCCTTCTAAGACTGATTTATTTTTCGAAAGGGGATGTGGTCGACGGCTCTCGCTAAATCTATTGACTAATGTCTTATCAGAAGCTTCAAGAAAAATCAATTTTGCTGAAACCCTCTTCCTGACTTTTTCCCAAACTCGGGGAAACTCTTTCGTAAAATCGAGCTCTCTTATATCTACTACGAGAGCTACTTTATCTATCTCAACTTTTTTTCTTTCCCGCAATTCAACAAATATCGGAATTAGTTTTGATGGCAGATTATCCACACAGTAGTAACCCAAATCTTCTAAGAAATGGCTGAATGCTGTCTTGCCTGAACCAGACAAGCCTGTAATGATAAGGAGTTTATCTTCTTTCATTCTCTTTTGTTTTCCTTCAGTCTTTAAGGATGTGAAAGAGCACGATTAAGCTTTATTATTACTTCTTCAGATGCACTGTAACCTTTTTTACGAAGAATGTGTATTTTACAAGCGACCTCGATTAAAGTAGCTATATTTCTTCCAGGAGCCACGGGAATATTCAACAGAGGAATATTCTCTCCTAAAATCTCATAATCTTCAGGGAATTTCAAGCCAATCCTGTCGTATTCTTTTCCTTGCTGCCACCTCTTAAGCTTGATGGCTAAATCGATTTTTGTTTGCCGCAACACAGCTTTAAACCCAAAAATTTCCTTAATATTTATTATACCCAACCCTCTTATTTCCATAAAATGGCGACTGAGGGATGGGGACATTCCTAATAATTTACCATTGAAACCTTTTTTAATATGAACCACATCATCGGAAACGAAACAGTGACCTCTTGTTATTAGTTCTAAAGCGCTTTCGCTTTTTCCAATGCCACTATCACCTATGATGAGGACTCCTAATCCAAAAATTTGGAGTAGTTCTCCGGAAATTGTAATCTGTTCAGGATTAAGAGATAAAAAAAATTTTTCTATCCCCTCACGACATCTCCTTCGAGAGAGCTCTGAACAAAAAAGAGTCAATCTCCTTTTTTTTGCTTCGTCCTTTATTTCAGGGAAATAAGAAAGGTTTTCTGCGAGGACAAGGCAGGCAGGATCATCCTCCAATTTTTTTCTCAGAAATTCTCTTCTTTTATTGGCAGAAAGTTTTTCTAAATATTGAATTTCTCTCTTTCCCCAGACTATAACAGGATAAAAATCTTTACGAGAAAAAAAATTATCTATTTCCCTTGAATAACCTATCTTTTTTATGACTGGCTTGAGCTTTAAAAATTCCTTTGTTTTCAGATAAAACTCTTCAACCTTAAGGGAAAAGGTTTTCCCGTTATTCATTAAGTTTCTCTTCTTCTTCTCTAATGACATCCAAAATCATGCTAATATTTTTTGCTCCGAGAATTTTGTCCAATAAAGAGTTTGATTTACGAATAAGATGAGCAATAGCTGCTAAAATCTGAAGGTTCAAGCTCGGATTATCAGGAGAAGAAACTACCAGGAAAAAAATAAATGAAGGCTTTCCATCCAGGGAACGAAAGTTTACCCCTCCCTTGGAAATAGCAAGCATAACAATGGGGTTTTTAACTCTCTTTAATTTACAATGAGGAATAGCGACTCCCTCTCCAATAGCCGTACTTCCCAGTTTTTCCCTCTGGATTAGTTTTTCATATAGATCCTTTTCTTTAGCTATTTTATTCTTTTTTCCTAAAAAACCAACCATCTCTTTAAGGACACCTTCCCTATCTCGAGATTCCAGTTCAGGGATAATCATGTCTTGTTTCAATAAATTGTGAACTTTCAATTACAACTCACATAATTAAAAAATTTATTTTATTCTGGCTCTATTAAGCCAATATTTCCATCTTTTCTTTGGTAGATAACTGCCCACTTTTCTGAACCTGAACTCCGAAAGACAAACACTTCTCTTTTATTAAACTCAAACTGCAGAACAGCTTCCTCAAGAGTCATGGGCTTTAAAGAATAATCCTGACTTTGAATAATCCTTTTTTCCTCCTCTTTAGACCCAGGGGAAAAAGAGAAGGTCTCTTTCTCTCTGCCTTTTCTTCTTTTGTGTTCTCTTAACTTTTCCTTTTCCTTTTTCATCCTTTTTTCCAGGCTATCAAAGGCTAAATTAAGAGAATTAAACATATCGTGAGTTTCTTCTTCGGCGTTAAAACTTGATCTTCTGGCTTTAACATTGATCTCAGCCCTATGTCTGTATCTTTCCACAGTAAGAATAATATCTACTTCAGACAAGGGTCCTATAAACTTTTCCAAGGATTTTAACCTTTTCTGACAATATTTTTTTTGATCAGGAGTTATATTTGTCTGCCGGGCAGTGAAATTTATGTTCATCAAGTGACCTCCATTAAAAACTTTCTTTTCCTTATGTGTGAAGGTGATATCTTTAATTGTTTTCTATATTTAGCTACAGTTCTCCGGGCAATTTTAAAATTCTCTTTGGCTAATATATCACCAATTTCAATATCACTTAAAGGCTGCTCTTTATCTTCGCTTTCAATAAGCTTTTTCATTTTCTCTTTTACCCTGAGGGATGAAATTTCTTCGCCGAAATCTCCAGCAATGGACTTGTGAAAAAAGTATTTTAAGGAAAAAACACCTCGAGGGGTCATAAAATATTTGTTGGTTACCACTCTACCTACTGTGGACTCATGGACCCCAATCTCTTGAGCTAATTCCATCAGAGTCAATGGTTTCAAGTAGTCTATACCTTTCTCAAAAAACTCCGTCTGTTTATCTACTATGTACTTAGCTACTTTATAAACCGTACGATTTCTCTGCTCTAAACTTCGCAAAAACCAAAGGGCTTTTTTCATTTTATCCTTCAAAAACCTATAAGTTTCAGGATTGTCTTCTGCTGCTTTAGAAAGAAGCCCTTTGTAGTAACTGCTAATCCTCAAACGGGGCATCCCCTCATCATTCAGGGAAACTTTAAACTCGCTGCCTTCTTTAGAAACAATGATGTCAGGTACAACATAAGAAGTCTTTTCCTGAGAATATTTTCTTCCTGGAGTCGGATCCAGGCCTTTTATAATCTCTATATGATATTTTAGAGCTGAAAGAGGAATTCCAAGAACCTTTGCTAACTGAGAAAAATCAGATTTCTCCAATAGAGAAAGATGATTATTGACAATCGCCTGAGCTATCTTATCTTTAATCTGTAAATAGTCCATTTGAGCCAGGAGAGTTTCTCTAAGATCTAAGCTTGCTACACCAACAGGGTCAAATTTTTTAATTACATCTCGAATTTTTTTAATCTTCTCTTCTGGGGCACTGTTTTTCTGGGCAATTTCTTCTTCAGAAACAGTGAGATACCCATCTTCATTTACATTCCCGATAATGAAATAAGCAATTTCTTTATCCTTTTCATCAAAAAAAGTTAAGTTTGCTTGCCAATTTAAATGATCCCAGAGAGAAAGACTTCGAGAGATTGTATTTTCTATGGATGGTATTTCTTTTCTTCCAATAAAATGAGAAGGAAACCCATCGTCAAAATATTGTTGAAAGTAGGATTCAACATCCAGGCTATCATCTTCTTTACGCTGTTCCTGTTCCTCATCGGGTGTTCTTTTTAATTCTTTGCTTTCTTTCTGTGTTCCCCGAGCTTCTTTTTCTGTTCCCTTTTCAAGAGTTTCTTCCTCAAGCTCAAGTAGGGGATTTTCAGAAAGCTCCGTGTCAATTATTTCAATCAGCTCTAAATTGGTTAAAGGAAGGAGTTTAATAGCTTGTTGAAGGGCAGGGGCAAGGATTAATTTCTGAACTTGCCTCTGATCAAGTCTCATTTTAAGAACCATTGTCTAACCTGTATCTACCTCAATTCATAAAATCAAGTAAGACTAAAATCTTGTCCTAAATAATTTTTCTTTACTTCCTCAGAATTAACTAATTCCTGAGGAGTACCCTCCTTTAAAATTTCACCATTGTTAATAATATAAGCTCTATCAGCAATTTTTAATGTTTCTCTCACACTGTGGTCAGTAATAAGCACTCCAATTCCTTTTTCTCTTAAAGTAAGTATAATTTTTTGTAAATCAAGAACAGCTAAAGGATCAATACCAGTGAAAGGTTCATCTAAAAGGATAAACTCAGGTTTGGCAATCAAAGCTCGAGCAATTTCGAGCCTTCTTCTTTCTCCCCCAGATAAGGTATAGGCTTTGGCTTTAGTCAGCTTTTCTAATCCAAATTCCTTGAGAATCCTCACCAAGTATCCATTTTTTCCTGAATAAATACCCGGAAGTGTTTCCATGACGGACAAAAGATTATCCTCGACGCTTAATCTTCTGAAAGATGAAGGCTCCTGGGGAAGAAGAGACAGCCCTTTTTGGGCTCTAATATACATGGGAAGTTCTGAAATATCTTCTCCATTTAGAAAAATTTGCCCCCCATCTCGAGGAATGAGACCGAGAATAATAGAAAAAATGGTGGTTTTTCCAGCCCCATTAGGGCCTAAAAGTCCTACAGCTTCTCCTCTTTTAACTTCAACTGAAACATTGTCCACTACTTTTTTTTTGTTGTAGCTCTTTGTTAAGTTTAACGCTTTTAAATGGAACTTCATTTTTCACGATTTTATGACTGTAACCGATCTTTCTCGTCTTTTATTCTCGACGATGATTTTACCATCGCCCATATAAAAAGTCAATTTGTCTCCTCTGGTCACTCCCCTGTTCTTATCAATAACAACAGGATCTCCCGTAATAGTAATAGCCTCCTTCTCCAGATCATACCTTGCTTTTTCTCCCTTCCCTTCCAAAATTTCCTGGACAATCTTTACACCTCCCTGTCCAATAATTGTTTCCATTCCTCCTTTTTCCTCTTTGAGATGAACAGAAATAGACTGAGCTTGGAGATCTATATTTCTAACCTTCAATGAACAATTCTCCTCGTAGGTAATAACATTTTTTTTTGGATTAAAACTCATCTTGTCAGCTGAAATTTCTATCCTTTCTTCTTCCTTTTTTCCTTTCAGTTTTTGAAAAAAAAGTGATTTTACTTCTCCTGAACAAATGAGTTTTCCTGTCTCTTCCAAGAAAGATAGTTCATTGGTAAGGAGCATTTTTTTCTCCTGCCACACTTTTATATCTTTATTAAACTTGAAACTTTTTTTATCTTTATGATAACTCATCTCCTGGGTAGTGATAAAAACAGGCTGTTCTCTTGAAAAAAAGCCAATAGATTTCTTATCTTCTCTGTCTTTAAAAACCACCTTGACCCCATTCTTTGCTTCCAGATCATCATCTTCAAGGTTAATTGTTATTTCCTCAGCAACAATCTCGCTATCCTGAGATAAAACCCTAGCCTTTACATTATCTTTTCCTTTGATTTGCAGAATGTCAGTTTTGCCCAAAAAACTCATCTCTACTCCCTCTAAAAGTCGCTTCTGCTCAGAATTCTCCATATATTCAATCATCCTTACTTTTTTTAAGGCATCGAATTTTTTTAACTCACCCTGCGGGTTAAAAATAAAATTTAAAGACTCTCCCTGAATCTGAATAAATCCTCCAGAAGGGACGAAAAACTTATAGAAACAATTCCCTTTGGCACTTATACTGGATACTCGCGAAAATTTCTTAAACCCATCTAAATACAATTCATCTGCCTCGATTATGCGTTTTCTTTCCTCTTTTTTCTCTCCATCTTCCTCAATAAGAGATGCCTTGACTTTGCCTTTTAAAGAGATACTTTTTATACTCTGTTCGTTCTGATATAAGATGAATTTTAAAGTGTGAGCTGAAGCTTGATTTTTTCCCTGCGATAGATTTACATCACCTGAAACTTCGCCCAATTTCTTTTTTCGATTATAATCAAGCTTTTTGCCCTCAACAAACAAAGGTAAAGTATTTTCCATTTTTGGGATAATCTCGAGATGTATATTCTCTCTTAATCTTAAATATTCTTGGTTTGTAGAATACGTCATCTTTTGAGCAAAACCTGAGAGCCGTTGAGAAGAAAAGCGAACGCCTGTATTGCTTTTAAAAACTTCTTTTTTCTTATCATAGTCCAGAAAATTAGACTTAATAATCAAATCTTTGTATTTTATTGTTGATTGACCTGTCAGGACAAAATGATTCATGTTTTTATCATAAACGACTTCTTCTCCATAGATAAAAACATTCTGATCTTCATCTTTCCCAAAATCTATGATTTCAACCTTGCCCTCTAAGTGATACTTTTTATCTTCTCCTACATAATGTTTATTAGCTTTTATCAAAAAATTACCTCTTTCGCCTTTGAATTCATAATGGACAACCTGCTCCTTTTTTTCTATCTTCTGCTGGGTTATTTCCTTTAATTTTGTGGGAAATTTCAGTTGTTTTCTCGAACGAATTACAAAATAAACCGAAATTATAGCCAAAATCAGAAGGAGAGAAACAACTGTTCCAATTCGAAGCATTTTGATCAAATTAGGCTTTGCTCTTCCTTTCCTATCTTTCATAATTTCACGTCTTCAAGAGAAAGAGAAAGTTTCTCTTCCCCTAAGAAATTAGAAAATTGCAGGGAATACACCAAATCGACAATGTCACCTTTATTCACTCTCTGGACCAAGTCAGGCTTATCCCATCCTAAGACTTCCAATGTTCTCCCTTTCTGCTTTACCAAAAACTTGGCGTGTTTATTTTTAATTTTCTGAGGTTCACTGGTCACTTCAACCTTTTCTGTCAAAAAAATTGGTTTAGGATTTCCTGCTCCAAAAGGAAAAAGGAGATTAAATTTCTCAAGGAAACCTGAATTTAACTGGTCAAAATTTATTTTTAAATCTATATATAACTTTCTTTTTAAATCTTCAACAGAAAGTTTTGTTTCAGCTAAAGAATTAATGGCATTTTTGAAAGATATCATCTTCTCACAAGGAAGAACACAGCCAACAGCCAAGGTATGACCTCCATAACTTAGGAAAAAATCCTTACATTCATCCAAACAATCGATAAGAGAAAATTCACTTATGCTTCTTCCTGAACCGCAAGCCTTACCGTCTTCATAGGCAAAAAGCATGACTGGGCGGTGGAAAATATCTTTTAGCTTGGAAGAAACAATTCCAATAACGCCCCGGTGCCATTCTTCACAGCCCAATATTATAAATTTGTAGCGTCTATCAAGAGATTTCTCTTTTATTCGTGCCAAAGCTTGAGTATAGACTGCTCTTTCTACCTTCTGTCTTTTCGAATTCAAAGCATCAAGATGACGGGCAAGCTCAAGGGATTCCGGGTGAGATCTGGAGAAAAAAAGCCGAACAGCTAAGTCAGCCATTCCCATTCTCCCTGCAGCATTGATGCGAGGACCAATCCTGTACCCGACGTCTCCTACAGAAACTTTTTTTCCCTTCAGACCACATGTCTCCATCAGACATTTCAACCCTATATTTGAGACTTGTTCCAGCCCTTTTAAGCCAAATTTGACAAAGAGCCTATTCTCTCCCTTTAACCTCACAATATCCGCAATGGTTCCAATAGAAACCAGTTTTAAATAATGGGGAAGAGACAAAGCTTTTCTCTCGTCTCCAAATAGAGCCTGGATCAACTTAAAAGCAACACCTACACCCGCTAAATTCTTATCCGGATATCCCGAATCCAAAAGGACAGGGTTCAAGACTGCCAAAGCTTTAGGAAGTCTTTTTCCAGGATGATGATGGTCAGTTATAATGACATCAATCCCTTTTTCTTTAGCTCTTTGAACAAATTTGGTGGCCTTTATACCACAATCAGTACTAATCGCCAAGCCAGCTTTTCTTTCAAGGCTAACATCAACATATTTTTCCTTTAGACCATAGCCTTCTTTCAATCTCTCCGGGATAAAATAATCTACCTCGGCACCTAAAGTTTCTAAGGCTTTCGAGAGCATAACAACAGAGAGAATTCCATCTACATCATAGTCGCTAAAAATAATTATCTTTTCTCTATTGGAAATAGCTTCCCTGATTCTGGTTACTGCCTGCTTCATGTCCTTCATTAAAAAAGGGTCATGAAGGTCGTCTAAGGTCCCATAGAGAAACTTATGAGCAGCCTCTAAATTATTAATTCCCCGATTGACCAATATTTGCCCTACTTCCAAAGGAAGATCGAGCTCTAAAGAGAGATTTTCTGCCTCAGCCTTAGGTGAAGAAACTATCCATATTGACTTATCCATTTGATTTTTAAATTTAGCACAATCAAGCTTATTCCACAACTAAGATAAGTTAATCTGGATTATTCACGAGTTTTTATGAATAATTCAGGTTGGAAGCATCTTTTTTTCCGTGATAAGAGATAAAGTAGTCACAACGAGGGGTATGCGGTTTGAAGGCACGCTCGCTTTGTCCCAGCGAGCCAAAGCGGCTCGATTCAGGCTTCGCTCTTCCTCCCTCCAGTCGGAAACCGTGCCCGCTCAGCCTTCATACGACCTTGTTCACCGCCTACCCCTCGCTTGTCCTTCACTAATCACGGGAAAAAAGATGCTTACTTTCAGGTTAATTGACTTTCAACAGGTTGAAAAATATAATAGTTAGATCATGTTAGCAAGTCTCAAGGACAAATTGACGAAAACCAGACAAACCTTCAAGGATAAGTTTGATGAATTTTTGCAGAGTAACAAGTCTCGAGAAGAAATTCTTGACGAGCTTTCGGATATCATGATTCTGGCTGACGTAGGAATATCCACCTCAGAAAATATTATTGAAACTATTCGCCAAAAAAGTAAAAAAAATGATTCCCTTCAGACAATAAAAAAATCTCTGGAAGAAGAAATTATCAAAATTCTTGCCAGATACTCTCCTAATTTTAATATCAGCTCAAATCACTCTGTAGTCATGTTAGTAGGAGTAAACGGAGGCGGAAAGACGACCTCATTAGCCAAGCTGGCTTATCTTTTTAATAGTGAAGGGAAGCAGGTGCTGATGGTAGCAGCAGACACTTTCAGGGCTGCAGCTCAAGAACAGCTTGTTTTGTGGGGGAAAAAATTGAATATCCCTGTTATAAAAGGCCAGTATGGAGCTGACCCAGCCGCTGTTATTTACGATGCAATTAAATCCTTTAAAGCACGTCAATATAATCTTCTTCTAATTGACACAGCAGGAAGAATCCACACTAATTCCAATTTAATGCAAGAATTAGAAAAAACAAAAAAGGTGATAGAACGAGAAATAGAGGGTGCTCCTCAGGAAATCCTACTTGTCCTGGATGCCAGTATAGGCCAGAATGCCTTAATTCAAGCCAGAGAATTCCTTAAATTTTCAGGAATAACTGGGATTTTTCTTGCCAAATTAGACGGCACAGCCAAAGGAGGAAGTGTCATCAGCATTATAGAAGAATTACAACTGCCCATTAAATTTATCGGTATTGGAGAGACTGAGAAAGACTTACTCTATTTTTCTCCCCAAGAATTCGCAAAAGCACTCTTTTCATGAACATTCTCAAAGATTTTTCCTACCTGAAAATGGCCTATGCTTTAGCAGAGAAGGCTAAAGGTTGGGTTAGCCCAAATCCTTACGTAGGAGCGGTTATTGTTAGAAAAGATGCTATTGTCGGTTATGGTTACCATGAGGCACCTGGCAAGCCTCATGCCGAGATAATAGCTCTTAAAAGAGCGGCATCCCTTTCCAAAAAAAGCACAGCATATATAACCCTGGAACCCTGTGTTCATTGGGGAAGAACACCGCCATGTGTGGAAAGTATCATTCAAGCTGGCTTAAAAAAAGTAATAGTTTCTGCCCTTGACCCTAATCCCCTTGTCTACAAAAAAGGTATCAAAAAAATAAGAGAAGCGGGAATCGACGTTTCTATAGGCCTCCTTGAAGAAAAAAATAAAGTGCTTAATGAATTCTATCTAAAATATATAACTCAAAGAATTCCTTTCGTTACTGCCAAGGTTGCTATCAGTCTCGATGGAAAAATTGCTACAAAAAAATTCTCTTCCCAGTGGATCTCTTCCTCTGGAACAAGAGAATACGTTCATCTTTTGCGAGGAGAATACGATGCAGTAATGATAGGCATTAACACCTTTATCAAGGACGATCCCCAGTTGACAGTTCGCCATCCAAGCTGGAAAGGAAAACAAATAACCCGAATCATTCTCGACAGCCACCTTCGTTTTCCCTTGAAGGCAAAAATTCTCTCTACTCTCAATAAGGGGAAAATTATTGTTTTCACTCTTGAAAAATCTTCACGAAAAAAAGCTGAGACCTTGAAAAAAAAGGGAGTAGAAGTTATTTCTCTCCCTTCCTCATCAGAGATTAACCTGAAGGAGGTTCTGGCTTATCTTGGGAAAATGGAAATATCAAGTCTTTTAGTAGAAGGAGGAGGGTGTTTACTGACCTCAATAATCGAACAGAATCTGATAGATAAAATCTTCTTATCTATTTCTCCAAAATTAATAGGAGGAGAGAAGGCGCCTTCTTTTCTTCAAGGAGAAGGCGTAGAATTTATCAAAGATTCTCTTGCTTTAAAAAGAATACATTATTTTCAAATAGATGAAGACATCATTGTGGAAGGATATTTTTAATGTTTACTGGAATCATAAATCACCTGGGTCTCTTTAAAGGCTATTGCCAGGGCAAGCAGGAAATTGCTGTTGAAGCAATATCTCTTTCTCCCCAGGTAAATATTGGAGAAAGTATAGCTGTTAACGGCGTTTGTCTAAGCCTCACCAAAAAAGAAAAGTTTACTCTTTTCTTTAATCTTGCTCAGGAAACCCTTCAAAAAACTAATCTAGGTTTTCTCCGCCGTGGCCAAAAGCTAAATCTCGAACTTCCCCTTACTCTCTCTTCTTTTTTAAGTGGACATTTCATCACAGGACATATCGACTCTCAGGGAAAAGTGCTTAAAATCATAGAGAAAAAACCTGGAAAGAGACTCACAATCTCTTTTCCGCCTGATCTTAAAAAGTACTTAATCCCCAAAGGTTCTGTAGTTCTGAACGGAGTAAGCCTTACCATTACTTCCCTGGCTGTCTCTTCTCTAACGGAGTAAGCCTTACCATTACTTCCCTGGCTGTCTCTTCTCTTGAGGTTGAACTTATTCCTATAACTTTGAAAAATTCAAACTTAGGCGAGCTAAGAAGAGGAGATGAGGTCAATATAGAATGTGACATAATAGGAAAATACGTGTATAATTGGTTAAGCGAAGGAAAAAAGTAAGAAAAAGATAAAAAACAAGATAAAAATTATTAAAGCTTAAAAAAATGACAAAAAAGTCCTTTTTAGCTACAGTGGAAAAAGCCGTAGAAAAAGTAAAAAACGGCAACCCCATTATCATTATCGATGATGAAGACAGGGAAAATGAAGGGGATCTTATGGTTGCGGCGGAAAAAGTTACCCCTGAAATCATTAATTTTATGACAAAAAACGGTCGAGGGCTTATTTGTCTACCCTTGACAGAAAAAAGGCTTTATCAGCTTCAGCTTCCATTGATGGTTTCAGATAACACAGCCACCTTTGGAACAGCTTTCACCATCTCTATAGATGCTAAAGAAGGGGTGACAACAGGAATTTCTGCCTATGACAGAGCAAAAACTATTCTGAAAACTATAGACCCCAAAACCATGCCCTCGGACCTGGCCCGACCAGGACACATTTTTCCTCTTCGAGCAAAAAATGGAGGAGTTTTAGAGAGAGCAGGTCAGACAGAAGCAGCCGTGGATTTGGTCCGCCTGGCAGGTTTAAAGCCTGCTGGTGTTATCTGCGAGATCATGAACGAAGATGGGACTATGGCCAGAATGCCTCAGCTTGAAAAATTCAGTCAGGAGCATAATATTCTCATCCTGACCATTGCCGACCTCATTAAATACCGGTTAAAACACGAAAGGCTTGTCAAAAAAGTAGAAGAAGCTGACTTGCCGACAAAGCACGGCCATTTTAGGATGATAGTCTTCAAAGACACCATCCATAAAGAGACTCATGTGGCCTTAGTTAAAGGGGAAATTAAAAAGGGTGAGCCGACACTTGTCCGGGCTCACTCTCAATGTCTCACCGGAGATACCTTTGCTTCTCTCCGCTGCGATTGTGGAGAACAACTTCATCAAGCCATGAAAATGATTAATAAAGAAGGAAAAGGAGTAATCCTCTATATTCTCAATCAGGAAGGCAGAGGTATTGGCCTGACTAACAAAATAAAAGCTTACGCCATGCAGGATAAGGGAATAGATACTGTTGAAGCCAATCAAAAATTAGGTTTTAAGCCTGACCAAAGAGATTATGGCATTGGAGCTCAAATCCTGGTCTCCTTGGGTATAAATAAGCTCAGGCTTATAACCAATAATCCCCGCAAGTTTATTGGCCTGGCAGGTTATGGCTTGGAAATTGTAGATCGAGTGCCCATCGAAATCCCCCCCAATAAACTCAATATCAAATACCTAAAAACAAAAAAGGAAAAAATGGGCCATATCCTGGAAATGGTTTAAAAGAATACTTCCTTCATTTTTTTTGACATCATCTTTTCTGCATTTGACAACTGTCTTATATTGATATATTAATCTATAAGATATCAGCGAGTATAATTCAACCAGGAAACAGAGTGCTAAAAGCAATAATTACTATAAAATATTAATAAATTCTTGCTATTAAAGGAGGGATAATTATGGTCGTATGGACGATTATTGTGATGTTGCTGGCTTTTATCGGCATAATCACAAACATTCTGTGGGGAATGCCTCTCAAAGTTTCGTTTCATGACATTATTATATTCCTAATCGCGCTTGGTATTTTGATAAGAATTAGGTACAAAACCAGAGAAGGCGAAAAGGAGAAACTGCAAAAAACAATCAATGAACTGAACGCCGATAAGAAGTAAAAAGAAAATTAAGGCGATCGCCTTGGTAAATCCAAGTCCTTCGAATCAAGAACAAAAGTCACAGGTCCATCGTTTATCAAATGAACATTCATTTTCGCTTGAAAAACACCTGTTTCGACCTTAATCCCCCTTTGCCTGATTAAGTCCACGAAATAATTAAAAAGTTTTGAAGCTTTCTCAGGTGCCTCTGCCTTATCAAAGCTCGGCCTTCTCCCTTTCCTGGTTGAAGCAGCAAGGGTGAATTGGGAAACTGCCAGGACTTCTCCCTTGATTTCCTCTAAAGAAAGATTCATTTTCCCCTCTTTATCAGGGAAAATCCTCAGTTCTGTTATCTTCCTGGCAAGGTACTGAGCATTTTCTTCCGAATCTCCTTTTTCCACAGCGATAAGAAGACAGACTCCTTGACCAATTCCTGCCACCACCTTTCCCTCAATTTTCACCAACGCTTCTCTTACCCGTTGGAGAACAATCTTCATCGTAAAATTTTTTCCTTTGAAAAAATATCTCTGAGGCTCCTTAAATCTTTGTTGTTAAAAAACAGACTCACCAAGACATAAGTCAGGATTCCCAAAAGGATAACAGCCAGCAAAGCGGCAAGCTGCTCTAAGAACTCGAGACGCTGGAACTCAAAATGTCCTATAAAAAACCAGATTACTGCTCCCATGAAAGCTGTCGAGAGAAGGGATTTTAGAACCGATGAGAAAATCTCTTTCTTTGCTATTTTTCCGATTTTCCTCTCCAGGAAAAAGAAAAGAAGAAAAAAATTGAAAACTTCAGCAAAGGATAAAGCCAATGCTATTCCTCCTACTTTAAGAGATTTCATTAGAATAAAAGATAAAGAGAGATAAACTATCATTACAAAAAAGGCGACAATAACTGGAGTCTTGGTATCCTTGAGGGAGTAAAAAGCAGGGGCTAATATTTTTACAGCAGAAACAAAGGGAAGGCCGATTGAAAAAAAGAGCAGGCATGAAGCACTCATGGAGGTAGACTGCATGCCAAAAAGCCCCCTCTGAAACAGAACCTGGATAATATGATGATTAAGAATTAAAAGTCCTACCATTGCTGGAAGTGTTATTAAAAATATAAGCTTAAGGGAAAAGACAAGAGTTTTTTTCATCCCCTCAATATCTCGATGGGCGGCCAGCTCTGAAAAAGTAGGCAAAAGGGCAATGGATAGAGCAATGGAAAAGATACCCAAAGAAAGTTCCCTAACTCTTGTGGCATAATAAAGGGAAGAAACACTTCCCTCCTCCAAAAGAGAGGCAATCACCCGGCTCACAGCCAAATTTATTTGAGTTATTCCCACTCCAAATATACCAGGCACCATAAGGGCAGCAACCTTACGAACCGCAGGATGGGAAAAGGAAAGACCAAATTTGAATCTCATCCCTTTTTTCCAGAGAAAAGGAAGCTGAAAGGCAAGCTGGAATATTCCCCCAACAACAACACCCACAGCAAAAATGTAAGTAGGTTCTTCAGCTTTTCCAGCAAAAAAAACAGCTAAAAAGATGATAGCCAGGTTAAAAAGGACAGGAGTAAAAGCAGGCACTGCAAACTTATGGAAAGAATTTAAGATGGCCATAGCTAAAGCAGCCAGACTAATTAGGAAAATATAAGGGAACATAATCCGGGTAAGAACAATAGTCAGATCCCATTTCCCTGGAACCTCTTTAAAACCAAAGCCAATTATCTTAACTAAGACGGGAGAAAAAATTATTCCTATCACAGTAAGGAGGGCCATAATCAAAGTCAAATTGAAAAAAAAGGTATTGGCAAATTTCCAGAGTTTTTCTCTCGATTTCTCTTTTTTCAGTTGGGTAAAAACAGGAACAAAGGCTGCCATCATGGCCCCTTCGCCAGTTAATCTCCTCAGCAAATTGGGAATAATATAGGCTATAGTAAAGGCATCTGCCCCCCTGCCTGTTCCCAGGTAAAATGCCTGAATCATATCCCTGATGTAGCCTAAAATCCTGCTCAAAATGGTAGGCACAGCAACGGCAAAGGTTGATTTCAGCAATCGTCGTTTCTGCTCTTTATGCTCCATTTGTCTTCCTTAAAACTTAAATCAAAAATATTTACAAGGTCAGACCTTAATAAGTTTTATAACATATTTCATACATAGAAGTTTGTAATATTTCATTACTAAAATTATAAAAGTTATGAAGGTCTGACCCCATTGACCCCCATCCCCATTGACTTTAAAGACAAGATATCTTATCATATCTGCTTCTTAAAAGGAGAAAGAAATGGCTCAACATAAATCTGCTATCCGACAGTGGCGCCGAAGCCTTCGCAGAAATGCTACAAACAGACAAAATAAGTCAATCCTTCGCAGTTATATAAAAGATCTGCGAGAAGCTATCAATAATAAAAACAAAGAAGAAGCTCAACGCCTCCTCCCCCTAACCTTCTCTGTTATAGACAAAACAGTAAAAAAAGGAGTCATTCATGAAAGCACAGGAAACAGATACAAGTCAAGGTTGAGCCACCAAGTGGAATTAATTAATACCCCTCCTTCCAAATAAATTTCCCTTCCTTTCGCAAACAACAAAAATCAAATAGAAAACTCTCTAATAGGATTTGGCAAGATGCGCCAGAAGTTTTGACGCTAAAGTCTATTTTTTTGAGTTCCTCCAAAATGCGGTTCAATTCTTTCTGGGGGATACTTTCCACTAAAGAAAAAAATTCCATGAATTTAGTTCTGTAAAAACCCCCAAATTTCTCAGTGATATGAGGTCTTAATTCCCTAAAAATCTCTTTTCTGTCCTTATTTTTTTCTTTTAACCAGAGCTTAGCTAAAAAAATATCCCTGAAAAAATTGGCTGTTATACCTAGAATATATTCTGATCTAACCCCTTCTTTAAATAAATTATTTAAAACCATAAGGCTCTGTTTAAAATTTGCTTTCTCCAAGCTACTAGAGAATTCCCACTCAACAAAGGTTCTCGCCCAACCAGAAACTTGATTTACATCATCCAATTCAATAACCTTTTTTTCATCAATAAAGGTCATGAGCTTTTCTAATTCATTATCAAGGCTTCTAAGACTCTTTCCTTTTATCTCTGCTAATCTCCTTTTCGCCTCTAAAGTGGCACTCTTTCCCTCCAAAGATAACTTTCTATCCATCCAGGCATAAAGGCTCTTCGCCTGAAGAGGTTTTAATTCTTTTACACAAACCATTGAAGGAGGAAAAGAAGTAAAAAATTTGAGAAGGGATTCACTCTTTCTTATTCTTCCACAGTAAGTGATAACAAAGGTAGTTTTAGCAAGTGAGGAAAAAAAATAATCTTTTAAAATTTTCTTTTCATTAGAAGAAAGATTTTCTTTCTTCTCTTCAGGAATTTCAACTGAAATAATTCGCCAGGGCGAGAAAAAGACAGGAATTGTTCGAGCCAAATCAATGATTTCAACCCAAGTGCTTTCTCCCAGGCTAAATTTCTCCAGTTCATATTCCTGATTGTCAGGAGAAATGAGGGCTTCTTTTATCTCTTGGATAAATTGATCGGCAAGAAAAGTTTCTTCCCCGTAAAAAAAATAACAGGGTAAAAGATTTTCCTCTTTGATTTCTTTATTTAACAGAAAGGAATACACCCCTTAAAATCCTTCTAAGATCGTTATTACCACACTTCTGGCAAACTTCTCGGCTATCCTATCCACGGCTTCTGTTTCTACAGTTTCAAAATCTGTCCCTGGTGGCACTTCATATTCTTCCTGATAAATATAACTAGGATTGGAATATATAACTTTTCGCTTTACCAAATCCCTCAGGCTAACTTTGACTCTCACAGTAATGTTATATCTATCAGCGGTTGCATCGGTTGCTTCTCTTCCTGCAAAGGCTATGGGATTCACGGTAAATGTAATGATTTCTCCAATTAAAACAGCATCTGAACTCTCCTCACTGGTTGTAACTTCCACTTTTCCTCTGATCACAAATTCATCAATAACACTGCGGGTCAGTTTTAAGTCCAGCTCGTAGCGAGTCGTCAGATTTTTGAACATGGGAATTCTGACTTTTTTGATATGTGACGGTAAAAAACTGCCAGTCCCGCGCAAATGATAACCACACCTGGGGAAGAAAAGAAAACAGGCCAGGAGAAGAATAAATATTTTTTTCATATCTTACTTGACCTATCAGACAATTTATCCTGAACTATTCATAAAAAATGTCGATGTTTATTATAACAAAAACAATATCAGAGTGTTACCTTGATTTTAAGGGAAATCACTCTGAACACTTCTTTTTTTGTGTTCTTTCTATTAATAATCGACATTTTTTACCCTTGGGGCGAGCCGATCTGGCGACCTCTGCTATGAATAAAATGTCATCGCGAGCAAAGCGTGGCGATCTCACGAAGATCGGCAAAATGCATGAGATGGCTACGTCGCTTCGCTCCTCACAACGGAGTCTGCTTCGTTGTGGCCGACTTGCGAAGGACGATCACAGCTTCATCTGCTACGCCTCGCACCCGACGACCTCTATTTTAATAATATTGTCATCGCGGGCATAAAGGTCACAAAATGTTGTTGATCATATTTGTATTTTTAATTAAATAAGCATCATAGAGATGAATTTTAGTGTTTTTATTGAATGTATTCAACAATGATAGTAAAAAACACTCTCTATGCGAGCGAAGCGTGGCAATCTGGCAACCTCGACTCGTGAATAATCCAGGTTATATAACTATGTTAACTAATTTATTCCTAACACAGATTATTTTCTTAATTTCTTTATCTCCCTTAATATCCTGAATTCTGTTTAAAGAAAGAGCTTGTTCTTTCATCTTTTCCTCTGGTAAATCTCTTTCTGCTTCAAATTTAGCCCTTAATTTCCCGTTGACCTGAACAATAACTGTTACTGTCTCTTCCTCTGCCAAATCTGGATTAAAAGATGGCCAGGAAGAGCGGATGACAAGAGTGCTGTGACCCATTTTCTCCCAAAGTTCTTCACAAGTATGTGGGGCAAAAGGAGAAAGAAGTAAAATAAGTGTTTCCAAAGCTTTTTTCAAAAGTTTTCTCCCTGCCTCATCTTTCCTCAAACTTTCTTTTTCTTTCTTGATTTGATTATAAAATTCCATAATAGAACTTATGGCTGTATTTAAATGATACCTCTTTTCAATATCCTCGCCAACTTTTTTTATAGTCTGATGAATTTTTCTCTCAAGCAAGCTTAATTTCCCCTCATTTCTTTTTTTCGCTCCCTCAACAGGAAAATCTTTGGCGAATAAATCTAAATTTTCCTGAACAATCACCCAGACACGATTCAAGAACTTAAAACATCCTTCTATACCTTCCTCTATCCAGACAAACTCCTTCTCCGGGGGAGAAGCAAAAAGGATAAAAAGTCTCAGGGAATCCGCCCCATATTTCTTAATCATATCATCAGGATAGATAACATTCCCCTTTGATTTAGACATTGCAGAGCCATCTTTGATTACCATCCCTTGGGCAAGCAATTTAGGAAATGGTTCATCTATTGAAGAAAGACCCAAATCTCTAAAAACTTTTGTGAAAAACCGAGCATAAATCAAATGGAGAATGGCATGCTCCACTCCGCCTATGTAAAGGTCAACAGGAAGCCAATAATCGGCCGACTTAGGGTTAAAAGGAAGTTTTTCTTCATGAGGAGAAGTGTAGCGAAAATAATACCAGGAAGAATCAAAAAAAGTGTCCATAGTGTCTGTTTCTCTTTTAGCTTCTCCCTGGCATTGCGGACATTTAGTCTTGACAAAGCTTTTAACCTTTTCCAGAGGAGAACCTTCCTCACCTTTAAGCTCCACCTCGTAGGGAATCATTACGGGCAAATCTTCATAGGGAACGCTAACTAGGCCACACTTTTGACAATAAATCACTGGAATAGGTGTACCCCAGTACCGCTGCCGTGATATGCCCCAATCTCGAAGACGGTATATTGTGCTCTTTCGACCGAATCCATTTTCAGCAGCATAGGCAGACATTTCTTCTATGGCTTCCCTGGAAGACCTGCCAGAAAAGAGACCTGAATCGACAACTCGGCCATACTCTTCAAAAGCTGCCTCTTTATCAGTTGAGGAAGTTTTCTCAGGAACAATAACAACTTTTATAGGCAGAGAAGATTTTTTGGCAAACTCATAATCCCTCTGGTCATGGGCAGGAACAGCCATGATGGCCCCAGTTCCATACTCCATTAAAACATAGTTGGCAATCCAGATTGGAATCTCTTCACCAGAGAAAGGATTAATAGCTTTCTTTCCTGTATCAATCCCTTCTTTTTTCTCTTCTTCTAATCTTCTTTTAAGGCGAATATCAGATATACAATGTTCTATCCATTTCTCTAATTCTTCCTTTTGCTCAGAATCAGCAATTAGCTCTTGAATTAATGGATGTTCAGGGGAAAGAACTAAAAAAGTTGCCCCGTAAATTGTATCTATCCTGGTAGTAAATACCTCAATGGATTTGGAAGAATTAACAACAGGGAAGGTAATATATGCGCCGTGGCTCTTTCCAATCCAGTTCTTTTGCATCAAAAGTACATGTTCAGGCCATTTTTCTAACATATCGTGGCCTGAAAGCAACTCTTCTACATAATCGGTAATCTTTAAAAACCACTGCTCCATTTCCATCTGTTTTACCAAAGAATCACACCGCCAACAGCGCTCTCCGATCACCTGCTCGTTAGCCAATACTGTTTGGCATAAAGGGCAGAAGTTAACCCAGCCTTTTTTGCGGTATACTAAGCCCTGCTCCAACATTTTAAGAAAAATCCATTGATTCCATCTATAATATTCAGGAAGACAGGTGTTTACTTCTCTTGACCAGTCATAACTGAAGCCCATTCTTTTCAACTGAGATTTCATGTGAGAAATATTATCCAAGGTCCACTTCTGAGGATGGACTCCATGGCGGATAGCGGCATTCTCAGCAGGCATTCCCAGGGCATCCCAGCCAATGGGATGAAATACATGAAAACCTTTCATTATTTTAAAGCGTGAAATAACATCTCCGATAGAATAATTCCGGACATGTCCCATGTGTATGTAACCAGAGGGATAAGGATACATTTCAAGACAGTAGAACTTCGTTTTCTTGGAATCCTCGCCGGCTTTAAAAACCTGCTTTTTTTCCCAGATCTTCTGCCACTTTTCCTCTATCTGATGGAAATTATAGTCTTCTCTCATCTCTCAATTCTTCCTGAGCTTTCTACTTTAAAGCAAAGAAAATCTTTTTTGAATTTCAATCATAAATCTTAATTTCATCACCTCTAAAAGTCAAGAATATCTGACTTGCCATCCTTTTTATTGAAATGTTAAAATTGATTCTCCTATGAAATTTTTTTTTGTTAGGGATTATCAGCATAAATACAGGTATTTTTCTTCAGAACCTGTAAGACAGATCAGAGTTGAATTTTCTCGCTGGAAAAAAATGTGGGAATTAGCCAAAAAAAAGCTCATGCTTTTGCCCCAAAAAATACTATGCCAGGAACAGGCTTTTAGCAGGACTCTGAATTTAAAAGAAAAAAAAATAAAAATTTTCCATTCAGGTCAGTTGGACGAGAAAAAAGCTAAATTTAGATTCCGCTTCTTTCTCCGAAAGCAAAAGACTAAACATGTCCTTTTTCTTATCGGGGAAACTCTTCTTCTTCCCCTGAGCGGACTGGCCGCTTTTCTCCCAGGGCCAAATGTCTTCTTTGGCGTATTGGCTTTAGTGATGATAACCCATTGGCAGGCTCTAAGAGGAATTAACAGGCTTTTAAAAAAGGAATACGAATTTATTCCTGACTCCTTCCTGGCCCAGTGGGAAGAAGTCCTTGAGGCTAAAAAAGAAAAGAATTTCCTCCCAATCCTTAAAAAAATCGAAAAAGAATACAGCCTGCCCAGCCTTCACAAAATCCTCTGGAAATAACAAATTCTGACTAGCCTGGATTATTTGTTTAATTAATTGACAAAATCCCATTTTTATTTTATTTTCTATTTACAATGCCGCTGACTTTGAGCCAATTTCTGCTGCTGATTATAACCATTGCCGTTGTAGTGGCTGTAACTTTTCTGGTTACTTTCCTGGTCCAGATGCGTAGAACAGCCAGGGAGGGAGAAAAAACTCTTATTGAATTCAGAGATCTTGTCAGAAATTTAAAAGTAACAGACCAAAAGGTTAAGGTACAAATTGATAACTTCGGAGAAATGATTCAATCTTCCAAAAAAACTGCCACCCATCTATCCGAAGCATCCTGGTTTGTAACCAAAAAAATTCTCAAACCCTCCTCTAAATACTGGCCTATTCTTCTCCCGATATTGCGTTATGGTTGGCGGCTATTAAAAAAACGAAAGGAGGCCAAACATGGCAAGTAACAGCGGCTCCAGTGCCTTTGAAGTAACTCTATCCTTTCTTGTCGGAGCAGCAACAGGCTTCATCCTCGGTGTTCTCTTTGCACCAGCAAGCGGAGCAGAGACAAGGAAAAAAATACAGGAGGAAATCTCCAAAAAAGGAGAAAAAGCCAAAGAAGGATATGAAAAAATCACCAAAGAAGCTGAAAAGGGGATTAAGGTTGTCAAGGAGAAGACTCAGGAAGGAATAGATGCTTTAAAAGATTTTGTCGAGAAAAAGAAAGAAGGATTTGAAAAAAAATCACCTGAAGAATTCCCTGAAGCAAAAGAGGAAATCAAAAAATAAGAGCCTGATACAGCCAGTCTGAAGTTTTTCAAGCTAAATCCCAAATGAGCCATACTACTATAGTTGATATTAGAGCAAGAGAAATTTTAGATTCAAGGGGAAACCCGACCATAAGAACTCAAGTCAGACTTCAGTCAGGAGCAACAGGTGAAGCTTCTGTTCCTTCTGGAGCCTCCAAAGGCAAGTTTGAGGCTTTAGAGCTAAGGGATGAAGACCCTTCTCGGTACTTGGGGAAAGGAGTTCTGAAAGCAGTAGCTAATGTTAACAGCATAATTACCTCTGAGCTAATAGGCTTGGACGCACTCTCTCAAGATGAAATAGACGAAAAGCTTATAAAATTGGATGGGACACCTCTGAAAAAGACACTTGGTGCCAATGCCCTTCTCTCTGTCTCCATGGCTGTGGCTCAAACTGCTTCTCAAGCTCTCTTCAAACCTCTCTATGCTTACTTAGGAAAAAGAACAGATTACCGATTGCCAGTCCCTTTAATAAATATTCTTAACGGGGGATCTCACGTTAATAATAATGTTGATTTCCAGGAATTCATGATCGTTCCAGCAGGCAGCCCATCTTTTTCAGAAGCTATCAGGATGGGCGTTGAAGTTTTTCACCACTTAAAAAAAATCCTCCAAAAAAAAGGATATAGCACTGCGGTCGGAGACGAAGGAGGATTTGCTCCAAATTTGAAATCAAACGAGGAAGCTCTTGAATTAATAATGGAAAGTATCCATAAATCTGGCTACAAAGCAGGAAAGGATATTTATCTCGCTCTTGATGTGGCTGCTTCTGAATTTTATCAAGGAAAAAAATATGTTTTCAAAAAATCGGGAGGCTCTGAGAGAACAACAGAATGGATGATTGAACTTTACCAAAGATTGGTTCAAAAATACCCCATAATTTCCATAGAAGATGGTTTAGCTGAAGATGACTGGGAAGGCTGGAAAGTTATGACAGAAAGGTTGGGGCAAAAAGCGCAAATCGTCGGGGATGATATTTTTGTTACTAATTTGGAAAGGCTTAAAAAGGGAATGACTCAAGGAATTGGAAACTCAATCCTCATTAAATTGAATCAAATTGGAACACTCAGCGAAACCATAGAAACAATAAGCCAGGCTCATCAGAATGGATTTTCCACAATAATCTCTCACCGCTCAGGAGAAACCGAAGACACTTTTATTGCTGACTTGAGTGTAGCCTTTAATTCCGGCCAAATAAAAACTGGCTCTGTGTGTCGAAGTGAAAGAGTTGCCAAGTATAACAGACTTCTGGAAATAGAAGAAGAATTGAAAGATAAGGGAAACTATGCTGGTCGTCAAGTTTTTGCCAAATATATTTCCTAAGAAAAACAATGCTCTTTTGGTCTATTCATTATATTTATTATAATAAAAAAATAATAATAAACTGTTTACTCCTTAGTCCTAACTATTTACTTAGTTTTCAGCTCTGACATTTATTCATTTTGATTTTGGACTTTGGATTTGTATAAGACATGGCTTTTAATAAAGAGAGAAAAGATAAATTCTTTACCCTTTCCGGTATCGAAATAAAAAAAACATACTCTGAGAAGGATTTAGTCTCCTTCGATTCCCAAAAAAGCCTCGGTCAGCCAGGAGAATATCCTTTCACCAGAGGGATTTATCCTTCCATGTATCGAGGAAAGCTGTGGACCATGCGCCAATATGCAGGTTTTGGGACAGCAGAAGAATCAAACAAAAGATATTGTTTCCTCCTCGCTCAAGGACAATCTGGTTTGAGCGTTGCCTTTGACCTTCCAACCCAACTGGGCTTTGATTCAGACCATCCTCAAGCTAAAGGAGAAGTAGGGAAAGTCGGGGTGGCTATAGATTCTCTCCTGGATATGGAAACTCTTTTTGACAGCATTCCCCTGGACAAAGTCAGTGTCTCCATGACTATCAACTCTACCGCTGCTATAATTCTTGCTATGTATTTGGCCGCCGCCGAAAAAAATGGAATCGCCTGGAGCAAGCTTTCAGGAACAATCCAGAATGATATTCTCAAGGAATATATTGCCCGGGGCACATACATTTACCCTCCCTCCGCTTCTCTAAAAATCATAATTGACATTCTTTCCTTCTGCCAAAAAAATGTTCCCCGCTGGAACACAATGAGTATCAGCGGCTACCACATCAGAGAAGCTGGCGCCACCGCTGTTCAGGAATTAGCTTTTACCCTTGCTAATGCCATAACCTATGTGGAAGCAGCTGTAGAAGCTGGTCTGGATGTAGATTCTTTTGCGCCTCGTCTTTCCTTCTTTTTAGCAGTTCACAATAACTTTTTTGAGGAAATAGCCAAGTTTCGGGCTGCACGGCGAATATGGGCCAGGCTCATGAAGGATAAGTTCCAGGCTAAAAATCCCCTTTCCTGGAAATTCAGGTTTCATACCCAGACAAGTGGAGTCACCCTTTTAGCTCAACAGCCAGAGAATAATGTCATCAGGGTCACTCTTCAGGCTCTGGCAGCAGTCCTTGGAGGAACTCAATCTCTTCACACTAATTCCAGGGATGAAGCCATGGCTTTACCCAGTGAGGAATCAGTTCAACTTGCTCTCCGCACTCAACAAATTTTAGCCTGTGAGAGTGGAGCAGCTGATACCATTGACCCTTTAGGAGGCTCATACTTCACAGAAAGTCTAACCAACCAAATTGAAGAAAAAGTAGAAAAATATCTTCAAAAAATCAATGAAATGGGAGGAATGCTCAAAGCCATCGAAAAAGGAATTATTCAAAATGAAATTCAAGAAAGTGCTTATAACTATCAGATGCAAATAGAAAAAAAGGAACAAATTATTGTCAGCCTCAATGCCTATACCAAAGAGAAAGAAAAAATTCATTTCAAACTTTATTCCCTTCCTAAAAAAATTGAAAGAGACCAGATAAAAAAACTCCAGCAACTCAAACAAAAAAGGCCCTTAAAAGAGGTAGATGCTAAATTAAAAGCCTTGAAAGAAGCTGTTCAAGAACAAAAAAATCTCATGCCTTTCATCATAGATGCAGTCAAAGCCTGGGCAACTCTTGGAGAGATTTCCTCTGTCCTCAGAGAAGCCTACGGCACCTTTAAAGAAGCAATAGGGTCAGGTCTACACTTTTAACTTTTTATCGGAGTTAAAATCTAATAATCGATTCATTTTCCGCTTTTCGTAATAAAAAAAGTTAAAAGTGTAGACCTGACCCTAACTTGACAACTAACTCTGCATAGTCTATCTTTTTTGACCTATGCCTTTTCCCTTTCTCTTCCTAACTGTATCATTAGCTGCTGGAATTCTTCTATCCTCTTGTTTGTCTTTTCCCTTCCAGATCTCTCTTTTTCTCTCTGGGGTTTTCTTATCTTTAGCCTGGCTTTTCTTCTCTTTTCGGAAAAACAAACTCTCTTTCCTTTTTATCCTCCTTACGGCTGCTTTTCTTGGCTCAGGTCTTAACTCTTTCCATCAAAAAAACTTCGAAAATAACTCTCTTCATAAATTGGAATATAAGGGCTATGCAGATTTTTACGGCAAATTATATAAATCTCCTTCTCGGAGAAAAGACAAAGATTTTCTCTTTTTAAAAGTGGATAAAGTCATTTATCAGAAAAAAGAAAAAAAAATAAAGGGAAATTTAAGAGTAACAGTCCGCTACTCCTCAGAATTTTCTAAACCCCTCTCCCTCTTTACAAATGACAGGGTAAAAGTTTCCGCTAAACTTCTCTCAAATAAAGGCTACAGAAATTTTAAACCCCCTTTCTTAATAAGCTACCTGAAAAACCAGAAAATCCACAAAAGAGCTTACTCAAAAAGTCCTCTTCTTGTAGAAAAACTAAATGAAGGAAAAAACTATTCTCCCTTTCGTCTTATATCAATTTTCCGCCGGATGCTTCAGAGAAAAATTGAAGAATATTTTCCCTCTTCTGCTTCTGGTTCTATTTCCCCTCAAGGAGCCGTTCTCGAAGCCCTAATCCTTGGGGAAAGAGGAAGAATGGACCCTTCTTTCTCTAAAACCCTCCAAAAAGCAGGCCTTTATCATCTTTTTGCTATCTCCGGAGCTCATATTGCTATTATCTCATTTCTCCTTTTTTCAATTTTTAAACTCCTGCGATTTTCATCCCGCTTTTCTTACATACTTTTGATAGTTTTTCTTCTCTTTTACGCCTTTTTAGTTGAGGGAAGACCTTCTGTTATAAGAGCCACTATAATGACTCTGGCCTTTCTGGTGGGAAAGCTTTTTTGGAAAAATGTTAATCTCCTTAACACGATTTCCTTCAGTGCCTTTTTTTTGCTCTTTGTTAATCCCTTCAGTCTTTTTGATCTAGGATTCCAGTTAACCTTCTCCGCCACCCTATCTATCATCCTTTTTTTCCCAAAAATCATTAAACTTTTGCCCAAGCTTCCTCTGAGAATAAGTGAAATTTTTACCCTTTCTCTTACAGCTCAACTCGGAGTCTTGCCTTTTTTGGCCAGGTCTTTTAACAGAATTACTTTCTCTTCCCTCGTCCTCAACTATGCTGCCCTTCCCTTAGTAGGAATAATAATGGCCTGCGGCTATGTCTTCCTTCCTCTTTCCTTTGTTGCACCATTCCTGGCTCAACCTCTCGCCAAAGCAATAAATGCCCTTATAACCCTCTTTCTCGGCTCGACGCAGCTTCTCGAGAATTTATCATTCATCTCTTACAGAATTCCGACGCCTCATCTATTCACCATTTTAGGTTATTTTTTCTTCCTCCTTCTCTTGCTTCTTCCTCTAAAAATAAAAAAACAAAAGCTTGTTTTCCTCTTTTGTTTCCTCTTTTTCTTTGTCCTTTTGATAACTTATCCTTTTCCTTCTCCTTCCAGTCACCTGAAACTTACCTTTATTGATGTAGGACAGGGAGATTCTATTTTAGTCGAGTTTCCCGGCCACAAAAAAATGCTTATAGACGGAGGCGGTATTCCTCAAAATAGCTTTGACATAGGCGAACGAGTCGTCTCTCCCTTTCTCTGGAGCAAAGGAATAAAAAAAATTCATTACTTGATTTTAACCCATGCTCATCCGGATCATTTAAATGGACTCAGAGCTGTCGCTCGCAATTTCAGGATTGGCGAAGTATGGGAAGCTTTTAGCCCATTGGAAAACGAAACATACGCAGAATTTAAGAAATCTCTTTCTTTAAAAACTCTTCAGAAAAGACTGTTTCGCGGCCACCTCCTTCAAGAAGGAATAGCAAAATTGGAGATCCTCCATCCAAAAAAAGGAGATCCTTTTGTTGAAATTGTTGAGAATAATCAATCTCTTGTTCTCAGAATAACTTATGGAAAAACATCCTTTCTTCTCACCGGCGACATCGAAAGAGGCGCTGAGAGAGAAATTGCGGAAAACTGTCAAGAAATCAAAAGCCAAGTTTTAAAATCCCCTCACCATGGAAGCAACTCTTCGAGCTCCCAAGATTTCCTCAGTAAAGTATCCCCTCAAGTTATTGTCATTTCTGCTGGAGAAGGTAACAGGTACGGACTTCCTGATAAGAATGTAATAGCAAGATACAAGAAAATCGGGGCAAAGATTTTTCGAACAGATCTTCACGGGGCAGTAGAAGTATCTTCCAATGGCCAGAGACTTTTTATCCGCACTGCTGCAAGGGAAGCAGAAACTAGGGAAAACATCTCCAATTCTGTGAAAGGAGCAAAATCATATCAGTAATGAATAAGAAGGGATCAGGCTGGGTGATCTCAACTATTACCTCCAATCACAAAAAAAGAGATGCTTTTGGAACAGGAACTGGTTGTTATTATTGACATAAGCCATTGATTTACTTATAATATTATTAGATTAAAATGTTCAGCAAAAAAATCATTATTGCCTCTTTTTCTCTACTCTTTTTTACCTTTCTCCTCCTTTCCCAAGATTTAGCTGAACTGGCGAAAAAAGAAAAAGAAAGAAGAGCAAACCTGAAAAATAAAAAAGGAATAGTTGTCACCAATGTTGATTTAAAAAAAACTGAGAAAAGAATAGCAATATTAGTTAGCGCTCTTGAAACATCAAAGGAACAAAAAACACCTGAAGTAAAACGCGCTCAAGAACCTTTATTGCCCGAAGAACCGAGTCAGAAGCCTTTGGCTGAAAGAGAAAAATATTTTAAAGAGCGCAAAGCTGCCCTTGAGAAGAGATGGAAGCAAGCCAAGGAATATGCTGATTTACTGGCAACAAAGATGGGTGGCCTTTGGCAAGAGTATTACAGCATGGATGACATGACCTCCAGGGATAAAGTCCAAATAGATATTAGTGGAACTTTTCTCCAAATGCAGAAGGCCCGCCAGGAAGAAACCAAAGCCAAAGAAGAATTAGATAAGTTTCTAATCCAGGCCAGAAAGGAAGGAGCTCTTCCAGGCTGGTTAAGATAGGATTAGAGGCAAAACTATTTTATTCTATCTAAATCTATTCTATCTGAAATAAATAAATGAAATCTGAATTCCTAATACTCTCTCGTCCTTGGAATCTGGAAAAGACTTGGCCGGTACAAAAGTTTTATCTGTGGCAATAGTCAGGCTAAATTCGTTTCCTTCTCCGAGCATTTCTTTCTTTATATCGTAAGATTTCTCAAAACTGCTTTCCTCAGAAATAAACTCGTCAAAAATCAAATCATTAATCTTAAAAATGATCTTCTGTTCATCAATAGCTTCTAAATTGACCCCTCCTTTTATAACTAAAAGAGCATCCCGGTGAGGATTATCTATAAGGCATTTGGCTTCTTTAGCTGTCCATCTCCATTGTTTAAGAAAAGCCTCGGGATTAATCTCTAAACTATACCAACCATCTTCATAAATAATTTCAGGCGTATCAAGTGGAGGAGGAAAAACTTTTATTTTTTTGCTAAAGACTTCGCGTTTTGATTTTCCGCTCCGGTCATATGGAGAATATAAGCCAACAGATAACTTCAATTCTTCTTCGCCTTTAAATTGAGGATCAAACTCATCTATGAAGATAGGAATATAAATTCTTCGGCTATAGGTGTACTCTTTCCCTACTTCCCACTTAGATGTAGGGATTTCCGGCAAATGATCATCTTGAAAGAGCATATTGTTCTTATGCCAAAAATGCACATAAATATAAAAGTCTTTCCTCATTTCTACAAAATTACTATCAGTTTTCCATGTATACTGTATGTCTGTAATCAAGTTATCTGATAAAGTCTCTTCAGCAAAATTTACATCGAGGTTAACTCCCTCAATCTGTGCTTTCTTCTGGCAGTGAATAAGGACAAAAACCATGGCTACTACCAAAAGAATAAATATTTTTCTTTTCATTCCAATCCTCCTAATTCAGTGAACAAAATCAGCGACTATTATAAAGAATCAAATATGTTATGTAAAGAAAATTGCATGGTCTATTTAATTTTTTATTGATTTTTTCTTTAAAATTTAATTAAATAAAGATACAAAATTACACAATGGTAAATCCTATATTAAGGAGGTATTTTATGAAAAAATTATTAATCGGGAGTTTAATTATTGTCATGTGCTTATTTCTCACCGGGCTATCTTCAGCGGATAAAGCTGAAAAAGACAGTGATTTATCGTCTTCGGAGCTTACTCAAGATTTAAATTTTGGCCCAGATTTTGCCAAAAAGCCAAAATTGGTTGCAGGCGGAATAATCAGGAAAGACGCTACCCTTGGTAAAACATGGAGAGTTGTCTCTTGTACATGGAGCGGAAATCGCTATGAAATCCAATTGAAAGGCCCTGCTAGTGACTACTTCTGGTTAGACTTCATAGCCATCATTACACCAAAAATGGGAGATGCTACCATAGCTGCTTCTCAAAGCGTTGGAGGAAAGTTTTTGGTTTATCTTTTTGACTCAGATGGTAACAATATACAAGATAGTTTTCAGTTTTTAATTTATAAATGTTTATAAATTATAGAAACTCCCTTTTTAAATCTTATTTCTCAGGTTTAACAATTTACTTAATCTAAATAAGAGACAAAGCATAGCTTTATACCTCTTTTGGAAAGAAGTCTTTAATATCCTAAATCTTTCTATCCTGAAATATTAATCTTCTCTCCGGGAAGAATATGAGGGATGTTGTTTTCGTTCATCAGCTTGTTCAGCCTGGGTATATCCTCTTCTATGACTTTGTTTATCCTCTTAATAAGAGACTCTAACTGCTCCCTGTTTTTCTGAATCTGTTGAAGTTGAAATTGGGAAGGAGCTCCAGTATATCCTCCAATGGCTCTTCCCAACAAAAGAAGCCTGCCTCTGACTGAAAGCTGCATTCCTCGCCAGCCTAATTTCGGGTCGCCGAATAACTTCAAGCGGATATCTGCCATCTCCTTGGAAATGGCTTTTACTCCCTCAAGGATTGACTGAGGAATATCAGAGAGTTTCTTAAGAATTCTCTCCTGGTCGGCAATTTTCTTTTTTATGTTATTGGAAGTTCTATCAGCAGAGGTAAGGATTGGATAAAGTTTATAGAGAATCATAAGAGCATCATGCTGAGCTTTTCTCTCAGCAAAGGAAACATCAAGGCGAGGATCTCCGACTACCTTAACTGTCTTTGATATTTCCTGATCTGAAACCTTTAAAGTCACCTTGAATTCTCCAGGAAGCACATTGGGTCCACGGGCTCTGGAAAAGCGGCCCATTTGCCCTCCACCACCAGGTCGCGAATGAGATTCATACTTCAGGTCCCACGTTATCCGGTTAATACCAGTTTCTTTTGATCCCTTGAGTTCTCTTATCTTTTTCCCTTGGCTATCTTCGATTATAATTTTTACTCCATTTTTTACCTTTTCCCTCAAATAATAGCTAATGATAGCTCCATAAAAAGGATTGGGGCCAACAAAGACTTTATGTCCAAGGCTTCCCTTATGATAAAAGGGTCTAAAGATTGTTGCTTCACGGATATCAAAAAGATAGCTTTCTGAAGCTAAAACTTCTTCTGTTAACTGCTCTAAAGGAGTTATATCATCTAAAACCCAGATGCTTCTTCCGTGAGTGCCAAAAATCAAATCGTTTTCCCGAGGATGAACGGCAATATCATCCACAGGAACCATGGGAAAATTGCCCCTCATTTTTACCCATTTTTTACCCTTATTTATAGAGACATAAGCACCCCTTTCAGTTCCGATAAAAAGGAGATTTGGATTCCGGTGGTGCTCTCTGATAACATTAACAGTACTGCCTTCGGGGAGGTTACTTGAGATAGATTTCCAGTTTTCCCCATAATCATTTGTCATATAGACATAAGCTTTAAAATCATCATTACGGTGACCATCAAAGGTGGCACAGGCTGTACCTTCATGGAAACGAGAAGCAATAACTCGGCTGACATAAGTGTATTTTGGCATTTTTGGTACTTTACTTAAAACATTCTTCCAGGTTGCTCCTCCATCCCGAGAAATCTGGAGGTTGCCGTCATCTGTGCCCACGTAGAGGAGGTCTTTCTTAAGAGGAGACTCGGAGATAGTGGTTATGTCACCATAGAAAGCTATTCCATCATTACGAGAAAGAGTATTCTTATCAGAAAGCACTCCCATCAAGGGCAGTTTATCCTGATCCTGCTGGGTAGTAAGGTCTATCGAAGCTAACCAGGTTTCTCCTCTGTCAGAGGACTTAAAGAGTTTATTTCCTCCGTAATAAATAGTGTTGGAGTCATGAGGTGAAATTAAAATCGGGCAATTCCAGTTGAACCTGTAAGTTTCCTTTTCATCTTCTGGCATAGGTCGAATAGACTTACTCTCTCCTGTATTTAAATCAAAGCGAAAGAGATTGCCATTCTGGGACTCAGCATAAATTGTCGCGTAGTCTGACGGGTCAACCTGGACATAAAAGCCATCACCGCCTCCAATCCTAATCCAATCTTCATTGGTGATGCCAATACTGTACCAGGTGGCACTCGGCCCGCCCCAGCTTCCATTATCCTGCAAGCCTCCATAGATATAATAAGGCTTGCGCATATCAAATTCTATCTCATAGAACTGCCCGAGGGGAAGAGAATTAACAAAATCCCAGGTTCGGCCCCGGTCATAGGAAAAATAGATGCCTCCATCCGAACCCACGATCATATGACTGGAATTAGCCGGGTTTATCCACATAGCATGATGGTCACTATGGATTCGTCTTACATAGTCTGTCTGGAATTTTTTTCCTCCGTCCTCGGAAACATACATGGAAGCCCCTAAAACCCATATCCTCTGGTCATTGTTAGGATCAATGCGTATCTTGCTGTAATACATGGGACGGGGGTTGGTACTTGACATTTTTTTCCAGGTTAATCCTTTATCCTCTGAACAAAAGACACCCCCTTGTTTGTGTTCGATAATGGCGTAGACAATATTTGGGTCGCTCCTGTAGATATCAATTCCGATACGACCTGTAACTCCTTCAGGCAATCCCTCTGTAAGCTGTGCCCAAGTCTGGCCGCCATCAATGGTTTTATAGAGACCGCTTCCTGGGCCGCCGCCAATAAAACCCCAGCCTCGGCGGCGCCTCTGGTAGGCAGCCGCATACAAAGTGTTCGGACTATTTGGGTCTATAGCTACATCAACAAAGCCGGTGTCTTCATTTATAAATTTTGTGTTTATCCAGGTTTTGCCTCCGTCTGTGGTCTTAAAGAGACCTCTTTCTTTGTTAGGACCCCAGAGGTGGCCTAAGGCTGCCACGTAAACTATATCAGGATTGCTGGAATGGATAACGATGCGTCCAATATGATGAGAGTCGCGCAGTCCCATGTTTTTCCACGTTTTTCCGCCATCAGCAGATTTGTATACTCCATTTCCCCAAGAGGAACTCTGCCGATTATTTGGTTCGCCTGTGCCAACCCAGACAATATCTGGATTCGACGGAGCAATAGTAATATCACCAATGGAACTTGTGATCTGATCATCAAAAATGGGCTCCCAGGTAACACCATTATTGGTTGTTTTCCATACTCCTCCAGAAGCGGTTGCAACATAAATTATGTGAGGATTATTTTCCACAACAGCAACATCATCTATCCGTCCTCCCATGTTAGCCGGACCAATGCATCTCCATTTTAAGGCGTTTATGACAGATTCAGTAAATAGATCTGTAGGGACTTTTTTTACCTTTGCTGCTCCCATGAAGAGGGAAAGACTTAAACTCAAACACAAAACCAAAAAAAATCGATAAAAAAATGCTGGCTTTTTCAAAATTCTCACTCCTTTATTATTTAGATTA
>Ga0209986_10000612_pt1 | contig 34966 bp, 31 predicted proteins | sample BlataG_FD_183168 | JGI IMG/M metagenome (GOLD analysis project Ga0209986, IMG submission 183168) | Deep subsurface microbial communities from Black Sea to uncover new lineages of life (NeLLi) - Black_00105 metaG (SPAdes) (version 2) | ecosystem: Environmental > Aquatic > Marine > Oceanic >...
GATGCATGAATAGCAATAGAAGGCGGTGAGTTAAGGCGTAAGGGGTCAACGCCTACAGGATTCCAAAGATGATATATATCGCTCCATCGTACCGGTGAGATTTTTCTTCTATACCATAAACCTCCATTCTCATCAGTCCAGGTTACTGAAGGCAAATAATCAGAGCTTAAGGTGATTGACGGATATTTACCTTGGCCAATAATCAGGGGTGAAGACCAGTCATTGCCGCCGTTTGATGAATAGCGGTAAATTATTTCGTCTTCATTTGTATAAACCAGATATAATTCTTCACTGTTCGGCTTCCGCACGAGATGACGGTTACCATTATAAGCCAAAGCCAATGGGTCGTCAGTCATCATCTGGTAAACCTGAATTTCGCCTTGATACGGTACACAGTTTTGGAAAGTAACGGTTGCATACATTATACCAGATGTTGGAACCGTAAGATTTTCAAAAACAACCATTCCTTCATCATCAGTAATTGTTGATTCATATATTTCAGGGCCAGAACCATTAGGTTTATAAAGAGTAACCAGGGCACCCTGAATCGGTAACTGAGATTCTGTGTCATAAACTGTAATCACAAGGTCAATAGGAACATTCATTTCAATTACATCTGGATGCTGAACAGTCATAGATTTGGGAACCTCAGTCCACAATTGTAGAGTGGGGTCACCCAGAAGATTACATTCAGCATAATATGCTTCATTGTTTGGATAATTAGCATAAAGACTATCTTTGGCTCTTAGAAATGCGTGCCCTAATATAAGGCTGTCCTCAATACAAATTGCTTTAAAGAACGCACGATTAAGATGATGCCGCCAACTAGAAGAGCCAGCTTGAGAATTGCCAATATAAGCAACTGCACCCTTGAGCGTATTCGGTGTTCCGGCACGTAGCCACTTTTCCCCAACGCTACTGCCGGTTAAAACTGATGTGCAAGCGCCGGCAAAAATTATCGGGAGTTTGGAGCCGTTTGATAGCCGTACTGAATCTGGAATTCCGTTAAAGGGTGAATACCAATCATGAGCAGACTCGCCGCGATAGACAAGAAATCCCCGTCCATTATTGAGCACGTTAATAACATGGCGAGCACTATCTGGTCCCTGATTATGCCAACCCTGACCAGCTCGATTAAATAACGAATCAACGTTAAAACCGGCAGGAATCATACAAGTATCACGAATATAACGAAGGTCTTGGACATAATAGCCCAGAGTATCACCAAGATCATCAAATCTGATGACAATCGTGCTCTTTTTAAACCACATGGTATCTTCCAACCATGGAGTCCGTTCATATGCCATGATTTTATTTGCCATGGTGCTACATTCGCAAGCGGTCTGACATGGAAATCTGCCGACACTTAGCTCTGCTTTAAAATCACCTTCCATATTGGCATAATAATTATCACTCCTACACGGAGAAGACTGCCCCACCGGCAAGAATCCGATGTCACCCACAAGGAGCACATATTCAGGTTGTGGATCCCAGGTGTTATATGCTGTAATAATAAAATTTCTAATATCCTCATTAGATGGATCCTCACCGATCTCTGATAATTTTACGACCTTTGTCTGTACCCCTTTCATATATTTCCATTCTGTCAAACTATTAATAGTTTGAGCAAAATTATTATGTGTAATGATAAGATATTCAGCACCTTCTTGACCAAAAAGAGAGCCGAATATTACCAATACTATACAGAATGCCCATTTTTTAGACATCTTTTCCTCCTATTAATATTTTTTTATTACACTTTATATTACAAATAAACTTTATTTTTTCATTAAATCATAGCTATGACTAGCTATATAAACTTAGCCATGACATGCTCCTCTATCAAACCTCGCCTTGAGAGATAGGAATTATTTTATTCCCTCAAGGCAACTCAGCCAGCAATAACTTCACCTCGGTGAAAATGATAAAGCTTTAGAATCAAACCAGGAAGGGAAGTATTCACCCCCCCCCCTACATTGATGTCTTTGATTATACAACTCTATATCCATATATTTATTTTAATAAAAATTTGTGAGTTGTCAAGGATCAAGTTAAAAGTTAAAATGAAAAAGTTAAAATGAACGGAAAGTTAAAAATCAGAAGTAAAAAGTTAAAATGGATATGGTTATTTATTAAAAAGTCAAAAGGGTATTATGGATAGTTTATTACAATAATTCGTGTGGGGGTTGACTTATTATATCTTTCAGGTATACTGCAATATACAGTGAGAATGAAAAATGGGTGATTCTGAAATTGATGAAAATATAATTAAACCAAAGGATCTGATACTTATCTATCTTGATGTAAAACGACAGTTTCTAATCCAGGTTACAGCAAACTTAAAACTCTCCTCAGATTTAGGTAATATGGATCTGAGCGAAGTTATTGGTAAGCCATTTGGTTATGTCGGTGAAACACATCTGGGTAATGAATTTTACTGTTTAAAGCCTTCAAGTGCGGATTTGATGTTTAAAGTCAAAAGAAAGACCACGATTGTTTATCCAAAAGACCTTGGCTATTTGCTTCTTGAAACTGCGGTTGGACCTGGTTCAAGGGTGATTGATATTGGCACGGGCAGCGGTGCCCTGACACTGGTTCTGGCAAAATTTGTAGCACCTGATGGCATGGTTTTCTCATATGAGAGACGTGAGGAGTTTATTGACAACGCCAAGAAGAATGTTGAACGCGCTGGTTACATAAAAAATGTTAAGTTTTATTGTCGTGATGTACCTCAGGAAGAATTTTCAGAAAAAGAAGTTGATGCAATTTTTGTTGATGTTCCTGAACCGTGGGGAATTGTACCCAAGGCATCAGCGGCATTAAAAGGTGGTCATCATTTGGTCAGTTGGAGTCCCAATGTTGAACAGGTAAAAAGAATGGTCGAAGCATTGAAGGTGCACAATTTTACACGCATTAAGGTGAGTGAAATTGTTGAGCGGGAAATTTTAGTACGACAACAGGGTGTTAGACCAAAAGAGCGTGGGATAACACATACGGCGTACCTTATAAAGGCACAAAAAGTAAATACTAAGCACTAAATTCTAAACCCTAAACAAATCCAAATTACCAAAATACAAAATCCGAAACAGTCATTCATCCACTTTTCTTTTTCGAAAAGAGAAAAGAATTAGGATAAAGGTGTTTTTGAACATTCAAATTTAGAATTTTGAAATTGTTTATGTCTCACATCGAGTGTTCGACACGAGACGGAATTTCGGATTTCGAAATTAGCATTTATTCCCTCACCAAAGATTTTGGTGAGGGAATTATTTTAAATAAGCCAGTGGGTCGACCGGCTTGCCGTCTTTTCGCAGTTCGAAATGTAACATTGGTCCCGAGAGTGAACCACTTTCACCAATTCTTCCAATAATTCTGCCCTCGATGATTTCTTTGCCTACACTAACGAGGATTTCGGCAAGATGCCCGTATAATGAATAATAACCGTCTAAATGATCAATCAGGACGAGATTTCCGTAACCCATAAAGCGGTCAGCATATACGACCCTGCCCGGGGCAATGGAAAGTACATTGTCGCCATAATGGGCACTAATATCAATCCCGTTATTTTTTGTAGTGGTGTTGTATTTGGGATGAATTATTTTGCCGAATTTTGTTACTACCTTTCCGCGGCATGGCCAGGATAACACACCTCTGTAGTTCTCAAGATAATTAGAACCACTTTTTGCCTTTGCTCTTTTTTTCTCAAGTCCCACTATTAATTCTTCAAGTTTACGTTGTGCACTCTTCAGTTGCTTTTCCATTTTCCTTTTTTCTTTTTCTTGCCTTCCTACTTTATCAAGAATATCGTTTTTCTTTTTTCTTTCTTCATTTAACCGCGTTAACTCGGTCTCTTTTTCTTCTCTTCTTTGTTCAAGTATAGTAATTAAATCCTCTCTCATTTTTTTGTCAGTAAGATATCGTTTCCAGTCAGACTTGAATTCAAAAAAAGCGCGCTGGTCGTCTTCTACAAGAATTTGAAGATAATATGATGATGATAAAATCTCGGGCAAGGATTTTGAAGAAAACAGAATTTCCAGTTTGTAGAACGGCGTCCATTTATATAGACGAATAAGACGTTTGCGCAGATCATCTTTTCTTAAATTCATCTTGCCCTCTAATTTAGCAATTTCCTTGGTTAATTCATGGATCTTTGTTTTTTCTTTACTTGCTTGCGAAGTGATCTCATCAATGTATTTAATTGTTAGAGATACGCCTTCATCAATTTTCTCAATGCGGACGAGTGTTCCAACTTTCTGTTTTTCTAATTGCCTTATTTCAGTCCTAACAGCACTCAATTTTGCCTTTAATTTATCGAGCTCTTTTTGCTTTTCAGTGATTTGACTAACCAGACACAAAAGAATTATAAGTAATTTCATTGTAAGAATTTCCGTAGAGCAATATTGGAACCGATAATGCCAAATATGAAACCACATGCCAGATTACCCAACAAGAACCACCATTGTGGAAAATAAACATCATTTAAAAAAGATATTGCAACTCGATTGGTAATAACGGTTAATATAAAGGCGATGGAGCCGCCGAGTAATCCCTGAACAATACCTTCAAATGTAAAAGGAATGGCGATGAAAGAATTTGAGGCGCCAACAAGTTTCATTATCTCAATTTCTGTAGACCTGGCAAATATCGTTAATTTAATTGTCTGGAAAATAACAAATATTAAGGAAAATATTATGATAATGAGTAATCCAAGGTCAAAAACAGTTATTATATGTGTTATTTTTTTTAATTGATCAACAAGTTCGCCGCCATAAATTGTTTCTTTAGTTCCTCTGAGTAACATTATTTTACTGCTTATTTCCTTGAGTCCATTTGCAGTTCTGAATTTTGCTTCCAGCTTAATTCTTAAAGAGGCAGGAAGAGGATTATCTTCAAAAACCCTTAATACTTCCTCGGTTTCTTTTAATTCTTCTTGCAAATTCTTCAGGGCTTGATCTGATGAGATGAAAATCACATCCTTTACGCCATTGATTTTCAGAATATTTGATTTCAGGGATTCAAAATCGGCATTTTCATCGAGAAAGGCAATAATTTCGATCTTCTCGTCGAGGATGTTTAGAAAGTAATAAAGATTCACTGTGACCAAAGCAAATAGCGAGACCAGAAAAAGTGATATTGAGGTAACAAGCAGGGATAGAAGAAAGAGAGAATTATTTCTGGTTATGGTTCTGAAACCTTCTCTTATGCCAATCCGCAAAGCCATTTCTTATTTGTCCAAAACAAGTTTGTTATTTTCTATTACGAGCATTCTCTTTTTTACCTTTTTTGCCAGTTTTAAATCATGTGTAGCCATTAAAACAGTTGTTCCTTTATAATTAACATCACATAAAATATCAATTATCTCTTGAGAACTTTTGACATCAAGATTGCCGGTTGGTTCATCAGCCAACAGTATATAGGGGTCTCTAACCAGAGCACGGGCAATAGCGACTTTTTGTTGTTCTCCACCCGACAATTGATAGGGATAAGAAAATTTCTTGTGGCTCAGGCGCAGATAAGTTAAAATTTCCATCATCTTTTTTCTTAAATCGCGGGGTGTAGTGTCAGTAACTTCAAGTGCAAATGCAACATTTTCTTCCAAAGTGCGATCTTGTAAAAGTTTGAAATCCTGAAATATTACACCAATCTTTTTACGCAATCTTGGAATATGTTTTTTCTTCAAGAATCGCAAATTTTCATCTAAAACCTTTATTGTGCCCTTTGTTGGTTCTTCATCCTTGTAAATCAATTTTAAAAGGGTGCTTTTACCGGCACCGGTTGGTCCATTGATAAAAACAAATTCACCTTTTTCTATGAAAAATGTTATATCCTGAAGTGCTACCCAATCTTTTTGATAGACCTTTGTAACATTTTCGAATGTAATCATTAAGTAATCATAATCAAAATTCTTAATCTGTCAACAGTTGAGATATGTAAATTTAATTAGTTGCGATATAAAACAATTTACTCGCATTAGTGCTAAAAAGTCTTGATATTTTATTAAAAAGTTGTATAATACAATAGAAGGAGAATTAAATGAAAGTAGCAAAAGTGAAAAGACCATCCAAAGAAGTTTTGGCAAAAGTTCAATCTTTAAAAGGAAAACAGGGGTTGATTGCGGCAATAGAACCAGAAACCGGTGAATGGTTTTTAGGAAAAACTTTACTCGAAGCCATTAAAAAAGCCAAACAAAAATATCCTGGCAAAATTTTCTATTCTATTCGCATTGGTTCACCCTTTGCTCACGAGCACAAAGGGAGGATTAGCAGGGTATGAAAACCCTTATAAAAGGGAATATTGAGAAATTTGTGCCTGTTTTTGGGGCTTCACTTAATAAAAATGCTGTTTTTACTCTTACGGATTCAGGTAATATTTCAATGACAGCAGATACCGGATTTAGTGGAGGTATTGCGCTCCCTGCTAAAATTCTTGAAAAAATGAATATTGAATTAGTAGATTATGATACTTTTAGGTTAGCAACAGGGAAAATCATTGAACTGCCCGTTTTCATAGGTAAGGTAGTTGTCAAAAACCATGAAGTTGAAACTTGGTTTATACCTGGCGACTTTTTACTTGGAATGGAATTCCTTTCTTCTGCTGGTTCAGCATTATTGCTGAATTTTAAGGAAGATGACATTAGATTAATGGAATAACCTGCATAAAAATCCAGAGAACTTCGTTTCTCTTAAGTATTTATATTGTAGATACAAATTGAATTTCAAAATTTAATCATTCTTTCTTTTTTTCTTTAAAATCCCTCGCAACATCAAAGGCAACTTCTAATTGTTTAATTGCCTTGCCGATTGAATTAACAAGCAATTCTGATTTAGTATCAAATATTTTCTTATCGTCAGGGAAAGTTAATAATTCAGAAACCGGGATGTTGAAAGCCCCAGCAAGTTTTTCTATGGTAATTATAGAGGGATTTATTTCCGCCCTTTCAATTTTGCCAATAAAAGTAGGGTGTAAATCAGCCTTTTCAGCCAATTGTTCTTGAGTCATATTTTTTACTTCAAGGCGGGCTTTTTGCCCGCCTTGCTTGTTATTTTCGAACAACTCGAAACACTTTTTGTAGACACTCTGTTTATCCAGCTCTTAGTAAGGGCGGGATGAATCGAGCGAGAAATCCAATTTGTACATTACCCATTTGCCTTAGCCGAAAAAGGAATCAGTTATCTTGCTTATGCCTGATAAACCCCGCTCCTCTACGAGGGGCGTGGGTAAATCACCTGTCTGCCTCAGGCAGAGGTGACTAAGGAGAATATATAATAGATTAATCACCAAAATTACCCCCACCCACTGAAATAAATTCAGGGCAAGCTTAATCCTCCCCCGTCGAAGGGGGAGGGAAATTAAAGTATTATATGTTCGGTGTAATAATTCAGATAATCTTGACTTCAATATGAATTATTGCTATAATACAAGAATGAAGGTGATTGCTACCAACCGCAAGGCATTGCATGACTATCAAGTGCTCGATACGTATGAAGCAGGTATTGTGCTAAAAGGTAGTGAAGCAAAATCTTTACGTCAGGGTGCTGCCTCACTCAGTGATGCACATGGTGAATTGAATAATGGAGAAGTTTACCTGTTTAATCTGCATATTTCACCATATAAATTCAACACAGGGCCAAGTTCTAATCCCAAGAGAAGAAGAAAACTTTTGCTCAATATGCGCGAAATAAAGAAACTTTATGGTTTGGTCCAACAAAAAGGCAATACCTTGATTCCTTTGAAAATGTATTTTAATGATCGCGGTTTTGCAAAGGTCACAATTGGAGTATGTCGGCGTAAAAGATTTTACGATAAAAAAGAAAAGATACTGAAAAAAGAGGTAGAACGCAAGGTTGATAAGATAAAAAAGGCAATGCGATGACCCTTGTTTTGCTCTCCCTGTTTTGTATTTTACCGAATAAATACGAGATTGCATTCAATAACCGTAATATTTTAGTTGAATCAGAAAGAATCGAATTTCAGGACTATGTGTCCTTAAAACCGGTTGCAGAACTTCTGAATTTATCCTATGTTTTAGATAATACTACACAACGGTTATACCTCAGCGCGCAGAATCGTAAACTCGTTCTAATCGGTAATATAAGCACGATTACCTATAATGGATTTTCCAAAAACATGCCTTTTGCACCGCTTTTTATTTATGGCGATATTTATTTTCCGGCGAACGAAATAATTCCAACGATCGGCGGGATTTTTGAAAAGCTTATTTTTATAAAGGAGATTAAAGAAGCTCCCATTATTGATAAAATATCGCTTTTAACAAGGGGCGATTCAACAATACTGAAATTTAACTGGAAGAAAACAATAGATTTTGACGTCCAATTTTTATTGAAAAATATCGTGGTGGAGATTGATGGTAGATATGAGAAGAAGGATAAATTGAAACCTCTTGGCGCAATAAAATCAGCAAAACTTATACCTTATACTACATACACAAGATTAGAATTTGATGTAGAAGATATCAATGCTTTTTTAGAAAGGGAAAATGAAGTCGTCTTCTATCACAAAATAAGTAAAAAAGTAAATTTGATTGTCATAGATCCAGGCCATGGTGGTATTGATCCTGGCGCAGTTGGTAAGAAGGGGCTTTATGAAAAGGATGCTAATTTGGCTATTGCAAAGTATTTAGATAGGTTGATTAAAGATACCTTAGGAATTAAGATTATAATGACGAGGGAGAAAGACATATATCTTTCTCTGAAGGCGCGCACCAGCATTGCCAATAGTAATAGTGCTGATCTTTTTGTAAGTATTCATTGTAATGCATCAGCAAAAAGTTCAAAGATGAAAGGTTTTGAAACTTATTTTCTTTCTGAGGCAAGAACTACTGAAGCGCGGGCAGTTGCCATGAGAGAAAATGCATCACTTAAATTTGATGGCATAGAACCTACTGATGTAGTGAGTGATATTCTGATTGATCTTGCTCAGACCGCACATTTGGAAGAATCAAATCGCTTTGCTGAATTTATTCAGGATAATGCAAAAAGACAATTGTCAATTTCTTCACGCGGGGTCAAGCAGGCAGGATTTTATGTTTTGCGGGGAGCTTTTATGCCGTCAATACTTATTGAGTGCGCATTCGTTTCTAATCTGGAAGAGGAAAAATTGTTGAAACAGAAGTCTTTCAGGAAAAAACTTGCTTATTGTATATTTTGTGGTATAAAAAATTTTATTTATGATTATGAAAGGAGATTAAACCGTTGAACAAAAATCCAGTTGGTGTATTTGATTCAGGAATTGGCGGTTTGACCGTTGTTAAAGAGATTAGAAAAATATTGCCCAATGAAAATATTGTTTACCTTGGGGATACTGCGCGGTTACCTTATGGTACAAAATCGGTTGATGCAATCATCAAATTTTCTTTAGAGAACACACAATTCCTTATTTCAAGGGGCGCTAAATTTATTGTCATTGCCTGCTATTCATCAACTTCAGTTGCCCTGGATATTGTGCAAAAGAATATTTCAGTTCCTGTTATAGGAGTGATAAAACCAGGCGTAAAAAGGGCATTGGAAATAACTAAGACTGGTAGGGTTGGTGTTATTGGAACCAGCCTAACAATATACAGTGGTGCCTATGAAAAAATATTTCGAGAAATCGATGATCAGTGCGAAGTGCTGGGTAAGGCATGTCCTTTGTTCGTTCCTCTGGTTGAAGAAGGTTGGCTTGACCATGGTGCGACTGAATTAATAGCCAGATCATACCTTGAACCATTAAAGAATGATAATATTGACACGCTTCTTTTAGGATGTACACATTTTCCCTTATTAATGGATGTATTTAAGGAAATAATGGATGATATTAATTACGTGGATGCATCAAGGGAGGTTGGTTTAAAGTTGGCTCGAGAATTAAAAAGATTAGGTCTTGAGCATCCTGGAAAAGGCGGAAATCTATCTATTTATTTGACTGATTTATCAATGAATTTTAAAGAGATTGGTGAGCGATTTTTGGGTGAGAAGATGAAGAATTTCTCGAGAGTTTCGATAGGAGGAAAATAAATTTAAAAAGGCTCGAGAAGACACACCCCCATCTTCCTCCCCCTTGAGGGGGAGGATAAAGGAGGGGGGGGAGGAGTTGAAATGCGAAGTGACAAAAGAGAATTTGATCAATTAAGAAAAATCTCTGTGGAAATGGATTATCTCGAGTACCCTGCCGGTTCCTGTCTTATAACATCTGGTAAGACAAAGGTTTTATGTGCAGTGAGTGTTGAAAATCGCGTCCCGCAATTTTTGTTGGGACAAGGAAGAGGTTGGCTTACTGCAGAATATTCTTTGCTTCCCTGTTCGACTGAGGATAGAATACAACGAGAGGCGAATACTGGAAGATTGAGTGGTCGCACTCAGGAGATCCGTCGTTTTATTGGTCGCTCCTTAAGGCCAATTTTTGATTTGAACCTTATTGGTGAGCGTACCTTTATAATTGATTGCGATGTTATTCAAGCAGATGGTGGCACACGAACAGTTGCTGTTAATGGTGCATTCATTGCATTGTGTAGTGCAGTCAATAAGATGATGGCGAATAGGGAGTTCGATAGTTATCCGATTCTTGATTTTGTCGCTGCTGTAAGCGTTGGTATAATAAACAATAAGTTAATGCTCGACTTGTGTTATGAGGAAGACAGTAGTGCTGAGATCGATATGAATCTTGTGATGACGGGAAGAGGCAAGATTATTGAGGTACAGGCAACAGCAGAGAAGTTGCCTGTTGCACGTAGTGAATTCGACAAGTTAATGGAGTTAGGTGCCAGGGGGATAAAAGAGATAATTGAATTGGAGAAGAAAATAGTTGGAAAAAGTAGTATATAAAGAATTTAAAAGGATTGTATCAGAAAAACAGCGAGGAAAAAGGATTGACAATTATTTGATTATTTCCGGCATTGGAATTTCGAGAAACTTAACCCAGAAATTAATTGATCAGGGTGAGGTATTAGTTAACAGCCATTCAGTAAAGCATTCATATCGTGTAAAGACTAATGATGAAATCTTTGTTCGGTTTGCGATGAAGCCTGCCCCGGAGATTAAGGCTGAAGATATTCCATTAAAGATAATCTATGAAGATGATGATATTATTGTTGTCAATAAAGATAAAGGCATGGTTGTTCATCCAGCACGTGGTAATTTTGAACATACAATGGTTAATGCCTTATTGTATTATTGTGGTAGGCTTCCGACATTAGGTGATAGGGTGAGACCGGGTGTGTTACATCGGCTTGATAAAGATACTACAGGATTGATTTTGTTCGCAAAGACTGATGAAGCTTTACGTATAGTTAGTAGGGCAATTGAAAAAAGACATGTTAAGAAAAAATACGACGTGCTCTGTTGGAATTATCCTGGTATGCCAGAAGGAATTATTGAAGCACCGATTGGCCGCAGTGGTTTGGATAGAAAAAAAATGGCGGTAACACCATTATCTTCAAAACTTGCAACGACAGAATATGTTGTATTGGAACGTTTTACAATAGCAACATATCTAAAGGTTGCACTCATTACGGGAAGGACACATCAGATTAGGGTTCATTTTAAACATATTGGTTGTCCGATTGTTGGTGATAAGGATTATGGAGGAAGAAGCCCCGGTACAATAAGGAGGGGAGAAGATTTACCAATGTTCAAAGAAATTTTAAAGTTGATTGATCGTCAGACATTACATGCATCAGAATTAATTTTTAATCATCCAAGGAACAAAAAAGAGATGAAATTCACTGCACCTTTACCTGAAGATATTAAGAGTGTACTTACTTATTTAAGGTCCCCCTCTAAAAAATGAACGGCATATACCTCTATTTATTACTTCAAGAAATCAGGGATAAACTCCTTGGTTTATATATTAATGAAATCCGCTCGATGCACAGGATGGTTCAGATTATTTGTGGAGATAAAGCGCTTTTTGTTTCACTCTATCCAGAGGCACCTGCAATCTTTTTTTCTGAAAGGATAAAGAAAAATTTCGAGAAACTGAAATCATTTAGTGATAATGTTTGCTCGAGTCGTATAAAAAATGTCGAGCAGCCAAATTTTATGCCGGTTATGAAATTGGAATTGGAGAGATTAGATATAGCTGGGAAAAGTGAGGTCGAAATTATCATCTCACTATATAGGGCAGCACCAAATTTCAGTATAAAGACTGCTCGTTCACAAAAAAATCTGTTTCCGCGTTATCTTGAAAAGTGCCCAAAAAAGTCCATTATTGAATTAACTGAGAAATATTTGCAGTCAAATTATACTCAAAAAGGAATCGATTTTAAAGAAAGGTTGGTGAAAGAAATCGAGGGTGTTGATAAGTATCTTGCCAATGAGCTGACATCTGAGAATATACAGAGGCTGCAGGCGATATTATTAGGTGAAAAGGTAAAGCCACGTTTGGTCTCTGTTTTGCCGTTTCGAATAAGTTTGTTTGCCTCTGAATACATAAAGGAATATTCTTCCTTAAATGGATTATTAGCAGAGGGAATCAAAAAATTTATTGAAAAGAAAGAACAAGATTCACTCGTTTTGCGAAAAAAAGAGTTAATCAGAAATTTAAACAGGCGCATAGAACGATTGAAAAAGGGGTTGTTAAAGGAAGAGGAAATTGAGGAGTACCGTATTGCTGGCGAAATGATTTTAACCAATATTACAAAGATAAAAAAAGGTATTCGGCAAATAAATTTGTTTGATCCCTGCGACAAAAAAGATGTTGATGTAAAACTTGATCCCCGAAAAACACCGCAGGAAAATGCCCAGGCTTATTTTTCAAAGTATAAAAAATTGAAACGCGGTCAGCCAAAGATAAAAGATAAAATAAAAGGGTTTAAAAAAGAAATCGAAAATATCGAGGTGGGTATTTTTAAAATACCCGGTGCGATGTCCATATCTGGAGAAAAAAAAGAAAAACCACTGCCTTTCCGCATTTTTAACCTTGTTTCAGGCTCAGTCGTATGGGTTGGTAAAAATGCGAGATCGAATCAGGAATTGACATTTAAATTTGCCCGGCCTAATGATTATTTTTTCCATATCAGGGGTTATGAAGGATCCCATACAATCTTAAAAGCCAAAGTACCAAAGGGGCAGCGTCCCAAAAAAGAGGATATTAACATTGCTGCTTCAATTGCAGCACATTTTAGCAAGGCTAAGAATCAAAAGAATGTTGCAGTTTCTTATACCCAGCGCAAATATTTGAAGAAGAACAAAAAGGGTAAATTAGGAAGCGTAATTCTTATGCGGGAACAGGTGATTTTTGTAGACCCTGGCGTACCTTCCCCCTTGACTTTTTTTTAATTATGATTATACTATTACAAAAGGAGGTAACATGCCAGAGGTTGATAAAACAATTGAGGACGGAAAGATTTGGGCATTTGTTGGATACTGGGGAATTCTATTTTTGGTTCCGCTTCTTGGTAAAAAGGATAATAAATTTGCCTTATTCCACGGCAAACAAGGTCTGGTGTTATTTGTATTTTGGGTGGCTATTTTTATACTTAGTTTTATTCCTTTCATAGGTGGAATTATAGGTTTCCTCGGTTGGATCATCTGTGTAATTTTAGCAATTGTTGGTATGGTAAAATCTTTGCAGGGACAGTATTGGAAAATGCCGGTTTTGGGGGATATAGCGGAAAAGATTAAAATCTAAAAAAAGATTTTATTAAACGTTCCAGTTATTGCTAGTACCGTTTCAAATAGTTCGTGTTTTATTTTTGTTCGAACAGTGATAATTTGAAACGGCACGAGAAAACTGCTTTCTCATTAATATATTCTATAATTAAGGTATACTTTCAATTAGTACAAATGAGGAGGTTAAATGTTGATTGAACAAGTTAAAGGTATACTCTTTAGCCCGAAAAAAGCCTGGCTAAAAATAAAAGATGAGCCGGTTAGTTTTGGTGATGTTTTAAAGGGTTATGCTATACCATTAGCGGCAATACCAGCTGTATTTGGGTTGCTCGGTTATGCGCTTATCGGGATGAGATTAGGGTTTGGTCACCTGGTCTACAGAATTCCGTTTGGCTTGGCACTGATATGGGCTATTATCTATTATATACTCGTACTTGCTGGTCTGTATATACAGGGGATTGTAATCAATGCCTTAGCACCATCATTCAGTTCTAAACCGAATGCAGTAAATGCATTTAAACTTGCAGTCTATGCTTATACCCCAGCATTTATAGCAGGAATTTTGAGCATTATACCAGCAATAGGAATTTTAGTCTTCCTGCTTTCTCTATATGGTATATATCTGCTCTATCTTGGTTTACCAGTTATGATGGAGACACCTAAGGAAAAGGTTATTGGTTATCTAATCATCACAATTATTGTGATGATAATAATCTATTTTGTTATTGGAGCAATTGCTGGTACTGTTCTGACCATCGGGGCAAGGTCAGTTTTGTATTAAGTTTAAGTAAATTAGCTGAAATTTTTTACAATCTTGGTTCCGGCATTTCCTGAAACCGCCTGTTTTGCTTTATCAAGTGAGGTAATAATTACTTGTTTGCCGCCACTTTCCAAAAAACTAATTGCCGCTTCAATCTTTGGACCCATACTACCTTGAGAAAATTGGCCCTCTGCTAAATATTTTTTTGCTTCAGATACTGTGATTTGATCTAATTTTTTTTGATCGGGTTTATTAAAATTGATATATACGTTTTCGACATTAGTTAAACTTACAAATGTTTGAGCATTAATATCGCGTGCCAAAACTGCGGATGCACGGTCTTTATCAATTACTGCATCAACACCTTCATAAGTGCCGTCAATTTCTATGTAAATAGGGATACCGCCACCTCCGGCACTAATGACGATCACTCCCTGGTCAACCAGTTGCTGAATAATTCTTCGGTTCACAATTCTTATTGGTATTGGTGATGGTACAACTCGACGATAACCCCTTCCAGAATCTTCCCTGATTACCCAGTTGAAGTTAATTGCTAAATTTTCTGCTTGTTTTTTAGTATAAAAAGGACCAATAAATTTCGTAGGATTTATTATTGAAGGATCATTAGGGTCAACGATTACCTGTGTAACAATAGTTACTACACTACGTTTTATGTCGATACTATGTAATCTGTTCTGAAGACTCTGTTCAATCATGTAGCCCATACCGCCTTCAGTATCGGCAACAATAACCCCTAAAGGTAATGCGGGAATATCTTCTGCAGTCCTTTCTACTCTTAATAAGGCATTACCGACCTGTGGACCATTGCCATGGGTAATGGCTAAATTATAACCTTCCTGAATTAATTCAACAATGCTTTCCAGGCTCTTGCGTGTATTTGCAAATTGTTCATGGATGTTTTCCTTGCCCGTTGAGGCAATGGCATTTCCGCCCAGAGCGATAACCGCCTTCTTCATTTTGAATTATAGAGATACACAAAAAAAAGTCAATATGTGAAATTTTTGAGCCAGGTCTTTGTCTGCTCTGCCTCTTTAAATTTATTGTGCGACCTGAGAAATAAATAATTATTATTTACCATCTTTTTTACAATCTCAAGATCGTATCTTAATCGCTCATCATATACTATTTTTGGTTTTTTAATATTCAATTTTGAAAAATCAAAGGGGACATAATTAGCAGTATCTTTTCTAATTTCAAAAACCAGACCTCTTGGTATTCGAAAATAGTGAGGACTTACCTGTTTTAAATCATTGTCTCTGAATGGGGTTGCAAAATAGACACCTTTGCTGATTTTGGCAGCTATGAAACTTTCCAGCATCTCGATGAACTTTGTCTGAATTGCATAGGCATTATACGGTTTATTATACTCAAACTTGTACAATTCTACAAGAAATGACTCAACCTGCTTTTGTACCTCTTTATAAAATTCTGGATACTCATCCTTTAAATATTTTATATACCAGGTTCGTCTGAGCAATTCCTTGTCAATGATTACGAGATCCTGTCTTGTCTTCTTGACTTTTTTCAGATATATTGTAGGTGAATATATGTCCCAATAAGTGCAGATCAAGAGGCTTTTTTCAGGGAGCTGTTCAATATAAGAACGGCCGAAATCCAGACCAAAGGTATTATCCCTTAAGCTACAGGAATGGTAATTTAAAACTGGCACAACTATAGCAACAGGTAATACAATAAACCATTTAAGGTATTTGTTGATGAATTTCAGACCATAGGTGAAAACAATTATTAATGAAATGAGCCCGGGAATATAATATGACTCAATATCAGGGATGTGATAATTTATTGTGTAAAGGAGATTCAGCATGAAGATAATAAAGAACAGCCAGAATTTTTTTCGTTCTGATTTAAAAAGATAATAGAAACCAAAAAAGACCGGGACAATAAGAATGTATAAAAAATCTTTCAAGAATATTGAAAAGCCATTCAATAAATTATTAAAGATCTCATCTAAAGGTAGTGAAAACATCCAGACCTGATATTGTTTGCCAGTAATATGCCAGAATAGACGTTGTACATTATATGCATTCCCCCAGGTGACTTCAGCACCACCAAGGGTTCTTGTAATAATATACAAATATAGTGATACTCCAAGTGATGCAAAAAGGATTCCAAGAAGAATTTTTTTAAAATCAGGTCGATAGACAAAGATAATATATAAAAATACAGGTAAACATAGGAAGAAGATGATGATATGGTTGGTCATGGATAATCCAATAAGATACATTATAATATAAAATCCTCTTTCATCGCGTAATTTAAACAGAGAATATATGATAAGTAGTACAAATAGTGTAGTTAAGGGATAGACTTCATTGGTTATTGATATACGCCAGATTGTTGGTGAAAAGGCGAATAGAGATACACAGATTAAAGGACTTAATCTATCTTTTAGTATCTGTTTTGTTATCAGGTACAGAAATATTGCAGCAATAATAGTAAATATGGCAGATAGCAAATTTAGATTTATTATTGGTTCGCCCGGGATATGAGCAAAGAAATATGAAATGAGGGTGTACAGGGGATAGCCGGTTGGATGAGCAATACCAAGTGTGTAACTGACAGCTGCAAGCTCTCCAGAATCGATCAGGTAAACAGTTGGACAGAGAGAGAAAAGGTAGATAAAGAATATTATAATTGCCAGAGCAAGACCAATCAAGTGATGGTGTTTAAGATTTGCAATCCTCTCCATCATATAGATCAGGTTCTGGTTATTTCAAAATTGTGGGAAAGCCCTTCTGGTCTTGATATTCACTGCTCCAATAATCTTATTATTTTGCAAAATTTAGTCTTAAATTTGTAAGACGGATCTGAATATCCTTTTTTTGTTCAGGGCTGAGCTGTTGTTCCACAGTTTTATACAGAATATCTATGGTATCAATCGCAAGCTTTGCCTCTTCAATATCCTTCTTATGTTTTTGTGTTTCTGGATGAACAACAAGGTCCATATATGCCCATGCCTTTCCTTCTAAAGATAGAATATTCAAGTAAATAATATCCCTTACCTTTATGGGCTCTTCTAATAATTGAAGTCTTTCCTCTTTTTTTTCTTCTTTTTTATTTTCTTCGTTTGTTTTTTTCTCTTCTGCCATATGAAATTATACCAAATTTTTTTTTAAAGTCAAGTTCAATTTAGTCTTTATAACTTTCTCTACGGTTTTTATCAACCTCTTTAAGCTCTTTTATATGTAAAAATAGCAGCAGGCGCGGCAGACTGGAAAAAACTGGCGGTTTTTTATGCGACGGCGCAGTGTCTTCATTTTTTTATTGTTCCAGAGAACATGAAAGTTTTCTTGTCGACAATTCCCCAGGATATAATCTGGGCATGATTCTACGTCGCCCGAAGCAAGGATTGTTGCTGTTTTCCACATAGCCCGGCATTTGCCCTGAAAGATTGAGTAGAAATAGTTATCCACATTGTAGTATGCCTTTAATTGTTCAGGATTAAATGAAGGAAAAATCTCGACGGGTATGCCGTGTTCTTTTTTCAGGTTATCGAGTAAATTCTGAATTTTAGTAAAGTTCGTTGGTGTATTACAGGAAATATCTGCACCCTGCCAGTAATTTAAATTATGGTGCAGATTTTTTTGCAGGAAAAGACGATGGGCAGCAAGACTTTTTGAATCAATGAACAGCGGATGCAAAAACTGTATGCTCTCGGCTTGAATATCATACCCTATTTTTATTACCTCTTGCATTGCAGCTTCATTTGTGAAGTTCAACATAGAATTTATGCGTATTATAGGTAATCTGCTATGTTTCTTCAATTTATTTATTTTCGCCAGGCCTGTCATGATACGATCAAACGTGCCTTTAACACCTCGAATTTTATCATGTATTTCTTTCGGTCCATCAATTGATATATGGATTCTATTTACATTCATACGTATGATCTCTTCTGCATGTTTACTTAAGAAAGTACCATTAGTTGTGATTGCCAGAAATAAACCGCTTTTCTTTATGTACGATATTAAATCGACAATTTTTGGATAGACAAATGGTTCTCCACCAGATAAATGAATGCGCGGTTGAAATCTTTTTATCTGGTCTATTATCTTAATCCAGCCACCTATTTCCATTTCAGGATTTGGTTTTCTGAGTCTTTCAAAACACATTGAACATTTTAAATTACATCGGTCTGTTGGATAAAAATTGATCGCTTCAGGAAAGAATGCCCGGGCTTTTAATAGATTGGAAAAAGTATAGCTCAAATTTGAACCCAGTCTGCACCAAATAAATAAAGGTGCGTTCTGAGGATTATATATTAATGTTCTTAGTTTTTTCGCTATCTTGTTCACATTAAAAATTTGCTATTGCCCACTGAGCAGTTTTGGAGAGCACGTCATCATGAATCCTGGCAAACTTTTTTAGAATTGACAGTATTTTTTTATCTTTTATATTCCCGAGGGCGATGAGTGCATTTCTTTTAATTGCTTTAAAATTTATCCATGTGGCAGTGATCTGATTATTTGAGAATCTCTGTCTGTATTCGGTTTCATCCATTTTCAAGATATCTAATAATGATAAAGATGAGCCGACATAACCTAAGTTTGTTCGGGGATTGTGCGGTTTCACATTTTTATTTGCCGGACATACATCCTGACAGATTGTGCAGCCATATAATCGATTTCCCCAGGCGCGGGCAATATCATCAGGAATAATGCCATACCAGTTTGTCAGTGCCTGAATGCATCTATTGTAGTTTAGTACGTAAGGATATGCTATTGCTCCAGTCGGGCAGGCATCAATACATTTTTGGCAGCTACCACAATTAATTTCAAGACTGGCATCAGGTTCAATTTCAATATCGGTTATGATTTCACCAAGGACAATCCAGGAACCGTACGTTTGGTTTATAATGATGCTGTGCTTGCCATAATAACCGATTCCACTTCGTTGGGCAATAGGTTTTTCAGGTACCGGACCATTTGAAAAGATGCGGTATGTAGCACCGGTTTCTTTTTTTATGAATTGTCCCAGTTTCTCCAATCTCTTTTTTAAATCAAGATAATAATTTCTCCAGGTATATCTGGCTATGAGACCATGTGGTTTGCACGGCTTAGACAGGTCTGTTTTTTCATCAGTTAAATAGCACTGGCATGCAGCAATTATTGATGTTGCATGGGGGAGTTTTGTTTTAACATCACAAAAAGTGTTAATATTGTTAATATGATGATGTCTTTCATTGATAAATAGACCTTTGTTTTTCTGGTCTAATATATTTTTTGATGCTCTGGAAAATGGTTCTGCAGTTGTAATTCTTATTTCATCAATACCGAGTTGGTTGCCAAAGTTTTTTATGTCTTTGGCATTAATCACAGCTTGCATAAGGAAAAGATGAGGTTGCGAAGTTAGGAAGTTCAGAGCTGCTCTGCTTCATAATCTCAGAACTTCAAAATATCATAGCTTGATGTCTTTAACTCCCTGCTTCCTGGTAGATTCATAAATCAGAGATGCGGCTATTTCAAGAGAATACCGAGGGGGAAGAAAACCAGATATCCAACAGCAAGAAGTATCGGAGCGAGAGTAATATCTCCAGCTGCCAGAAGAACAAAACCAATAATAAGTAAAATTAATCCTATGCCAAAGAACATTGTATTCTTTTTTGAAAATTTTGTATCAAGTAAAACTTCGTGTTTTTGTTCTTTTTGTTCTTTCTTTTTGTCTTTTTCTTTCTTCCTCTTTTTTGCCATTTAAGACTCCTTTTTTAAAACATATGCGAATTTCTCGAATTACTACAAATTTCCCGAATATTGTTTGCGGGTTTTGCTTTCATTTGCATAGTTCGCCAACAGAATCATCATTTTGAAACTTCGGTTAATTTTTCAAACTCACCATTTTGTATCTGGTAAATATTAGAGGCTTTTCTGTGCTTTAAAATCTTTGATATCAAGCCTGGTAGAGCACTTCGGTCATACTTTTTGAGTCCGCTCAATCGCCATAGAGTGTAAAAGAATTTGGCTGCAAAATCACTTTCTGTATAACCCTGTTTTTTGAATTCTATTAATGTAAGGCTATCAATTGCTGAAGGTGCTGCAAAGATTGCCCCCTCAACATATTTTTCACCAAGGCGCGGAACTTTTTCATGATTAAACGTGCCTATGCCTAAAAGTTGTACATGCTCCAAGCCATAGTATGCAATTTGTGGTGCAGTATTTATTATCATATCCTTATCCATTGGTAAGAAGATGGCTTCAGGGCTTTTTTCTTCCATTGTTTTAAGCTCCCATTTCAAAGTAATTGAATCAGGTTCAAAACTAATCATTGAAACGATCTCGCGATTATTTTTAATAACCTCCTTGGCAAAACAATTGGCAACTTCTTTATATTCGGCAATGTTTGGATATAAAATTGCAAATTTATTTATTCCAAGATCATACATACTGTATTGTGCAATCGCCCTTGCTTGTTCTTCATCGCTCTGTCCCGCCGTAAAAATATGAGGTATTCTTTCGAATTTTGGTTCTGAAGTCATTGGCAGGATTACAGGAATTCCTTTACCATAAGCCAGGCCACAAACGCCAAATGCCTCAATCAAACGAATTGGTGCGATGAGAAAATCAACGTGAATATCTTCGATCAATTTTGCCGCAGCAACGGTTGCCTCAATAGGATCAGATTTGGTGTCGAGATAATGGAGGGAAAATGGTAATTTTTTCTTATTAAATATATTAATGATTTCCAATAGTTCTTGGCCATAATTGGTGTATTCGCCAGTCAGTGATAGCAAAATACCTACCCGTCCTGTTGTTGTACCAATGCCAATGAATCTTTTATACTCTTCAACTTCAAAACTATATTTGGTTTTGGGAAAACGTCTTAAGAGAAGGTTAAAATCGCGTTCTGCTTCCTTCTTTTTACCTTCACGCGCCTCAATCTGAGCAAGGTTATACAAAATGTGTTCATCAACTGCATCGGCCATAAAGATTCTATGTATTTTTTCTAATTGTTTTATTGAAAGTTCTGGCAGTATCTTGATTATACGTGCAAAAGCCTTTTTTTGTCTTGTTGAATCCTTGGTTTGCGTGTAGAATTTTGTAAGATAATAAGCGGCTTTATAGTCCTCAGCAAGTTGAAAATAGGATTCACCGGCTAACGAGGTTGCATTAAGATAATAAGATGAATTAGGAAACTCTTTTATAAATTTTTCTCCTAATGATCCTGCACTCTTAAATTTATCCAATTTGAAATAGGAAAAAGCAATCAGATATAATGCTGGTTCATAGGCTTCAGTATTTTCATATTTATCGATAACTTTTTTAAACTCGTTGATTGCGTTCAGATAGTCTTTTTCTTTAAAATAAGTATTACCCCTTTCATAAATGACTGCTGCTTTTTCTTCAGCTATACTTGCTTCATACTTTTCTAAAACAGTGGGTTTGATATGGGCACAAGCAATAAATAGAATAATTACGAACCACAATAACTTCTTCATATTTATATATTAGCTAAAAAAAGATTTATGTCAACAGAGATAAGATAAACGCAGGATCGTTCACCTTCGGTGAACTTGCAGGATCATTTCATTCGCAGTATCGCCCTACGGGCTTGCCATACGTTTTTTATACAACTGCGTTTTACTATTGCAGGAGGACTGTTCAAAAGTCCTTTCTGTCATTGCGAGCGACCGTAGGGAGCGCGGCAATCTCAATGTCTGAGATTACCACGCCCGCCAGGAAACTTAGCGGGCTCGTAATGACAAAAAGGGACTGTCGTTGAGCCCAATTTATTGGGCAAAAACCCCGCCATTGTAGTTGCCCAATTTACCCACGCCCTTCATAGAGGAGCGGGGTTTATTGGGCTAATTAAGTCAGATTGTCTTATGATCTTATAGTTTTATTGTCTAATCGTCTGATAGTCCTATTATCTTATTGTTTATCCGACTATCCAACTATTGGACTATCCGACTATCCAACTATCTGACCATCCAACTACAGTTTTGTTTTTTTAATAATCTTCTTGATTTCTTTTTGGGTCAATTTTATGTTTTCCAAAATCGTATATCTTTCAGGCCTTATATTTTTTGCATTGTTTATTACCTCAATGAATTCATCTGTAGTAATACCTAAGTGTTTTAAATCATGTGGAAACGCTATCTGTGCATAAAGCTTTTTAACTTTATCCAGATATTCATTTTCCTGAAGGGACATGGTAAAGATTGTCCCGATACCAACCTGTTCACCATGCAGGGTTTTCCTCGGCGAATATAAATAATCTATTGAATGACTTATTTTATGTTCACTCCCACTGGCTGGTCGGGAAGAACCGACAATGCACATTGCAAAACCGCTTTTAATAAGACCGTGTGCCAGGCACAAAAGAAATTCGTTGCTTTTAATAGACTTGTTTTTAAATTCCAAAAGGCTAATTGATCCTGCCTCTGCTAATGTGAGTGCTGCAGGTTCTATTTTTTCAATACCTTTTGATTGTGCGAGTCGTGCATCGAACACAGCCGAGAGGTTTGAGATCAGGTCACCCACTCCTGCCCTAATATGTCTTATCGGTGCTTTCTTTATTATATTGATGTCAACAATTACTCCATGAGGCGCTTTGGTTATGTGGCTAATTGGTATATTGTTTTTGTCTTTGATTACGGAAACTGGAGAAGCGATGCCATCATTCGATAAAATTGTAGGAATACTGATAAATCTTGTTTTACATTTTCCAGCAGCCAGTTTTGCAACATCCAGAACCTTGCCGCCTCCAAACCCGATTACTAAATCAGGTTTTTCTTCTTTGATGAATTTTTTAACATTTTTAACATTTTCCTCATCACTATTTGATATTAAATGTTTAAGAATCTTGATTTTCTCTTTTTTAAAGATCGATGCGATTTTTTCACCGCCAAGTAAAAATGTTTTGCTGTCGCCTAATAATAAGACTTTCTTGAATTTTAATTTATGAAATAAAAGAATTTTGAAAAGATTTTTAAGCTTATTGTCACCGATCTCAACAAATTCCGGTAAATCAATCTTAAGTCTTTTTTTCATCCATTAAGATTAATGAAATTTCTCAATAAGTCAACCATCTACACCTGTTTTTCTTATATTTAATTCTTCCTCTTCCCTGGTGGGGCTGTCGAAAAACGTCATTGCGAGGAGTCCGCCACACTTCCTGGCGGACGACGAAGCAATCTTGCCTTACGCTCTACTCTCCACACGATTGTTTATTGATACTGACTTTGTATTTCACAGAGTAAAGGGTCTGTTTTAATATCACACAACAAACAAATAATTACCGGAAAAATTAGGATCGCTGGTCAAGTGAACACCCAACCTTCGCAATCCTTGTTCGTCTCCAGGAGTTGGTATGTAGGTCATATGCACATCACATCCCTGCAAGTCTTTTAATTTTTCTAAAGCTAATTGAGCAGTCGGATTTGTGGTGGCGCTGATACTTAAAGCAATGAGGGTTTCTTCCAAATCCAGGCTTACTGTTTTTTTTGTTTTTACAAGGTATTTATCCAAACTGGCAATTGAATCTATAACCATTGGCGACAAAACATGGATTTTATCAGGGATACCTGCCAGCTTTTTTATAGCGTTAAGCACCAAACTGGATGCGGCGTGCATTTGCACTGAATTTTTTCCTGTAATAATTGTATTATCGTAAAGCTGGATCGCTGCACCGCAGAAAATTCCTTCGTTACCTTTACCTTTTTCTTGAGCTTCTATTGCAGCCAGGCGTGCCGGCTTAACCACAACACGGTTTTCCGGTTTTATATTCATATCCTCCATCAACAATTCCACTCTCTGTACAGTTTCCTTGTCCACGAAACCCATCACATATTCACATTTATAACGGAAATATCTTCGTATTATTTCCTGTTTAGCTGTCTGCTGTACTGCCGCATCATCAATTATACTAAATCCGGCACGGTTCACGCACATGTCTGTTGGCGATTTGTATAAAGCTGTACCCATAATCTTTGCTAAAATTCGTTTCAGTACTGGAAACACTTCTACATCACGGTTATAGTTAATTGCAGTTTTTCCATAAGCTTCTAAATGGAATGGATCAATCATATTGAAATCACGGATATCAGCAGTAGCTGCTTCATAAGCCACATTGATCGGATGCTTTAAAGGAATATTCCAGATAGGAAATGTCTCAAATTTGGCATAACCAGACTTTAATCCCCTGCGATAATCATGATACAATTGGGAAAGGCATGTGGCCAGCTTACCACTTCCTGGTCCAGGACCAGCAACTACAACTAATGACTTATCGGTTTCTATATATTCGTTGGCGCCATAACCTTCATCACTGACAACCATATCCACATCTGTAGGATAACCTTTTGTATACGGGTGCGTATAAACTTTTACGCCCTGGCGTTCCAGTTTGTTCATAAATATCGTGGCTGCCGGTTGATTATCATAACGTGTAATAACAATTGCTTTAACAGACATACCCCACTCTTTTAGATCATCTATCAATCTTAAGGTATCTACATCGTAAGTGATGCCAAAATCAGCCCTTATTTTTTTTCGTTCAATATCACCGGCGTAAATACATAACAAAATATCTGCCTGATCTTTAAGCTGCTGCAACAGCTGCATCTTCACATTAGGGTGAAAACCTGGTAAGACTCTTGAAGCATGATAATCAAAAATCAGTTTACCACCAAATTCCAGGTATAATCTATTGTTAAACTGAGCTACCCGGTTAAGAATTGCTTCGGTCTGTTCTTTTAGATATTTTTCATTATCAAAACCTATTTTCATCATGCTCATCTTATTAGATTTACAGGATTTGACATATCTGGATTTGTTCTGTAAAAATGCAGGTTCGATTGTGGACTATGCATTGTTACATTATTTTACCGAAATTTTCTGATAAGTCAATATCTACACCTGTTTCCTTATATTTATTTCTTCCTCTCCTCTGGTGGGGCTGTCGAAAAACGTCATTGCGAGGAGTCCGCCACACTTCCTGGTGGACGACGAAGGCAATCTCGCCCTACGCTTTTATCGTGATTCCCTGATCTTCTGATGTTCTGATATTCTGATTCCCCTTGTCCCCCCGTCTCCTTGTCTTCTTGGTCTTCCCGTGCTCGTATTCTTAATGCTTCGTCCTACGCTCTTATCCTGATCTTCTGATACCCTGATTTCCTGATCTTCTGATCCCTCCGTTTCACCGTTTCCCGTTACCGTGGGAGGGGATTCACTACACATATTTCCCCTCCCTGGAGGGGAGGGGAGAAAGGGGAGGGTGGAATTGAATTGACAAACCAGAGTTTGTTGGCTATAATATATTCAAGACGCCAGCGTAGCTCAGTTGGAAGAGCAGCGGTTTCGTAAACCGCAGGTCAGCAGTTCGACTCTGCTCGCTGGCTCGTTTAGGACATAGGGATTAGGGTTTAGGGCACAGGGTAATGTTTAATAGGCGACGAAGTGGGGTCAAATTTCTACATTATACATGTATACATTAGGAATTAGAGTGTCAGGTCTGGACCCCAGTGAAATAAATGGTGATTGCACCCCGTACGCTGTCGCTACGGGACAGGTGGGGTAAACATTGGACAATTTTTCTTTCCAGTCAAGTGTAGTAAGGTTATTCCTATACACCTACTCTGGCATTCTGGTAATTACCAGAATGCCAGACATCTTGAAAATGCGATAAAGAAAGAAATTGGGCAACAAGTCCTCCATAGGGTGACCGAGAATAAGGAGTAGGGCGTTTACGCCCGTAAAAATATGTCGAAATTCAATCACTTTTAACGAGTCCCGTTAAATAATTATCACAGGTATGGCTTAATTTTTCTCGTATGGCTTTATTTTAACGGGACGAGCCTAAAGGCTCTACTCCTGTAAATTTCGGCATTCTCGGTCAGCCTGTCCATACCCGACCCCATTTTTCCAATGGGTGAGAGTGAATCAAACTGCCGGATTAATTGTGTTGCTTTCTACTTTTCAGGAATCGCTGGGATAATGATTTCAAAGTAATCGCTTTCCTTAATCTCTCGCTCGCCTATTTTACTGCTGGTTTGGTAATCTCCCTTGAATACATAAACAGGTTCTATATAATCTTGAGGTACACATCCAGGCTTAGCATAATAGGTCACGTACACTTCCTTAATACTTACTTCTGTTTTTATTTTTGCCCGTTTAAATTGTTCAGGTTCTGCCTCACCAGGCCATCTCTGCTTAAATTTGTCAAAGGCCTCTTCAGGAGTGATTATTTTCATCTCTTTATCTGGCTCAATCTCTCGCCAGATTTTAGATGCCCCTATGATTTCACCATCTTCTCCAAAAACAACGCCGGCTTTGGCTCCGGGTCCTTCTACTTTCATCTCTTCTATCTTGAAACCAAAACCTATGGAAACGGCACTCTTTCCCTGAATGATCGTATTTCCAATCGAATCATACTTTCTGAATTCATAATATCCGACTCCAGCGAGGAAAGTGTTTTCAGGCAGCAAATCATTTGCCCTCAAGAACTTTTTTGCCTCATCAATGGCATTATCCTCTGATGGGAGATTCTTGGCTTCTTTCTCAATCGCCAGCTTTGTGTTGTTACTAAACCGCAAATATCCAGTGCCCGGTTGTTTGAAAACTTCCAACACCCTGTTTTGATCCTTAACTACGAATTGTCTTTGCCGATCATCTATTTTACCTTCCAGACCAAATGTTTTCATTAATTTTGTAATATCTTCTCTGGAAATTTTAGGATCAATTGTTTTGTAAACCATCATTTTTTCAGGAACCTTTGGTAGAGGATGTACAAGCTTAAATGATGCTAATGCCAGAGACTCTGGTAATTCTGGTTCATTTTTTGATGCATATAAACCAGCATCTCCTCTGGCTGTCTCGATCAGAAATAGAGCTCCACTAAGCAAGAACAGCAGACAAATTTTCTTCATTTTTTTCCTCCCCTTGGAACATTATCTACTTATTGATAATAATAAATAGACCCAAGGTTATTTTGCTAATTGCAAGGCCAACTGGAATAACAATAACATTGACTGGTTGGGTCAGGGTCATCGCTCACCGATCCACATCCATAAATGTGATCATCATACGTATCGCAGCCTGGACTAGAAGCCCTTAGATAAGCACCTTGAACAGTATATCCCTCAGTATCCTCTGTAGCCTTTCTCCATGCTTCCCGCACTGTGTACTTCGTGCCATCGCGAACCCCGGTTAAATATTCAGCGAAAAATCTACCCCTGTCACCATCATCATGTGCAAGAGTTCGAAATCCAAGTATGTAGTGGAGACCGTGCATCACATCTGAATTAGCCCATCTTACGCACAACGTGTATAGAACGTCGTCTCCATCACTTTTAAAAGCTAAGGCTGAACAGACATCCAGAACTATCCATTCGAGATCTTTATCACCCCATCTTGGTTCTCTATTACCGGGTATAGCTGCCAGAACCCAATCGTCGTGTGCGTCTACCCCAAAGGTAAAACCGCCGCCCCGGCCAACACCAGTGGGTCCGGCTATAGAGCCCGCTCCAGCACCATGTCCAGCAAAATAAGCAATATCAACATCATCTATCCAGTTGGCATCTGTTCCACCCATTGATGCACGTTTGAAATGTTCTTCCCATGCATTGGCATTACCGCGATCAAATTTTCCTTCCCAATCAGGATAGGCACATATTGCGGTGTAGAAACCCTGGGCGCAGTCATCACGAAGCGGTGGAGACCACTTTCCAACTGCGCTGTAGTCCACAACCCATTCGACACCAACATAATGCTTGCACCCACACATACCTGATATAAATAGACCTATTATGAGAATCAGTAAAACCCGCGTTGAGCGTTTAGCATTCATAGAAACCTCCTTTTTTCTTTTTATTCATATCATTACCTCCTTTTATATTTTGTGGGTGTTCGGAAATTCCGAAACCCTTTATTTTTAATAATTTGCGAAGATTCCATTTTTCTAATTACCTCCATACATTCTTTCCCCTCCCTCGATGGGAGGGGAAAAAGGGGAGGGTGTTTTCTATCCCTTTTTACACCCCCACCTTTGTCCTCCCCCATCAAGGGGGAGGACAATTTTAATAAACCTTTTTGATATATCTCTGTCAATATTGTACAACATTATTTCAAAAATGGTTCCCAAGAAGACTAATCTAAAAACCTACCTATTTCCGAATACCCACTATTTTTAGAACAACAAAAACCGAAATGTTAAGCTTCAGCCAATGGTTTCTCACTCGTTCACCCATGGGCATATGGTTCATTTTATAGTTTATTGAATCACAGCAAATTTGCAAGAGGATGTTTTTTTTATTTTTAACAGATAGTCAATGCCTGACCATCATTTTCTTTCAAAACTATTTCCTGTTTATAATAAAATATTTTTCGTTCATTAGTTTTATATAACTACAATATTTTTATATTTTATGTATCGATTCGTTCTACCCATCCATAGGGTTCTTCTTTTTCACCATATTGATAGCTCATAATCTCATCATAAAGTCTTTTTGTCAATTTTCCAATTTTCCCATCGCTCACAGTATAACTATTGCCCTTATAATATAATTCTCCGACTGGAGAAATAACGGCAGCAGTTCCCGAACCAAATACGTCTTTTAATGAACCTTTTTTTATACCATCAATAACTTCATCAATTTCCAGCATCCGTTCTTCAACCTTAATACCCCAATCTTTAGCGATTTTAATTACCGAGTCTCTTGTAATACCAGGCAGAATCGATCCTGATAAAGATGGGGTAACCAAAGCATTTTCAAAATAGAAAAATATATTCATTGCGCCTACTTCTTCGACATATTTGCGAGCTATAGCGTCTAACCATAAGACTTGACTATATCCTAACTTTTTTGCTTCTTCTGCTGCAAAGAGGCTCGCCGCATAGTTACCTCCAGCCTTTGCTTCTCCTATACCGCCTTTGACTGCTCGTACAAATTTATCAGACACAAAAATTTTTATAGGGTTTATTCCCTCAGGGTAATATGAACCAACCGGGCCGACAATAATATAGAAAATGTATTCTGAAGATGCTCGAACTCCTAAGACAGGTTCTGAGGCAATCATGACTGGACGAATATATAGTGACGTGCCATGACTACGTGGTATCCAGTCCTTTTCAATTAAAACCAATTTCTTTATGGTTTTAACAATAAAATCTTCATCAACTTTGGGCATACATAATCGCTCGGCAGATTTATTCATCCTTTTGATATTATCCTTTGGCCGAAATAAATATATGCCGTTGTCCTTGCCATGATAAGCCTTCAATCCTTCAAAAATAGTCTGTCCGTAATGAAAAACCAGGGCTGCTGGATCTAATACTAACGGTTGATATGGTATAATCCTGGGGTTTTTCCAGCCTTTTTTCCCGTCATATTCCATGATAAAAATATGATCTGAGAAATATTTTCCAAATCCTAATTGCGTTTCTTCATAATTTCTTTCTTTTTTCTTTTTATTTTCGATAAAATCTACTTCAGTATTCAAAGCCATAATAATAACCTCCATTTTTTATTATTTGATATAGCACTACAATATACTATATTTCATTTCTAATCGTTGTCAAGTATCATCCCTCATCCGGTAGTGTATAATGGATATAGGGTATCAGGTAATCTCACAATAACTATTTAAGGTAGTTAGCAATCTTGACTTTAACAGTTTTAGGATATTATAGTATTGAAATCGCTGGCATAGGAAGTACAGTTGCGAAAGGTGATCCAATATTGGATAGAATAAAATTAATATATCAAATCAGTCATAATTTTCTAAAGTAACTCATGCTGAGGATACTATGGTTCACCAGGAGGTTAATTTATGAAAAGTAATAATGAAGATTTATTGTTCAGTGAATTTGATTTAAGACTTGTTATTGAACAGAAGAAGGAAGATATGATTGAAGAAATCAGCAGTTACAATAGGAACTATATTTTAAACACAAGTGCCGAAGATTTGGGCTGGCTGTAAGTTAAAGATTAAGATAAAAGTATATATTTATTTCGATTAACTATATACTGTAAAAAACTTTGGTCCGTTGAAATGAATCATATGGTCAGGATTATTTTCTATCCATACCTCAGACTCCCATGCAATGTTATTGATATGTCTTTTAAATTCACGAAAATCTGGAAACGCACCGATGTATACTCTTTTGGCTTTGCAGTGTTTTAATGTCTGTTCTAATTCTATTTGACGCTTTGGGGATAATGGTCCATGTGCTGTGACAGCTTCTATCAAAAAAAGACAATTTTTTTGTGGGTCAAAGAGAACAACATCTGGTAATTTATCGTGTTTAGTTATCGGAATCTTCAGTTTCTTTAATAATTTTTCATCTACAAACAATAGCTTTCTAGCAGTATCACCCACATAAACCACTTTAGTGTTGGGACAAAATCTTATTCGGAATTTTTTTATTATCTTTACCTGGAGTTCATTGTGTTTACCTGGTGAAAAATTAACCAGAGAACCATCAGGTAAATCTACAGATATGAAATATTTTTTCCTTCGTTTCTCGTATCTATCAATTAGCTTACTTTTATTCTTCACGAATCGTCGTAGGGCATATTGCCAGCCTGAAGTACTATATTTCTTTATAACCTTCAAGGCATCATCTGCAATAGCATATACTGTTTTAGGACTGTTTGTTGGCCTGAGTGGATTATCGGGATTCCTAACGGTTATTCCAGCCTGTTCAAACTGATGAAGTGTCTGACGTCTTATCGTTTCTCTCGTATTCTCAGCGTATTTCTTTTTATAATGCTTCTGAATAAAAATTAGAATATCATGAATTCTTATAATTCGGATTTTTGATTTTGACCACGGCGTGTGTTTTTTCATATCCAACAAAGCCAGCAATGTTAGTGCTGACCGTTCATTTTGCTGAGCTTTCGGTAATCCCAAGGCTCTAAGGATAGCAATGGCCTCATTCATTTTACTCATCTTTAGTTTCCCACCTATTTAGATTTTTTACGATATTAACATCGACACCTAAAATATCAGTAACTTTTTTATCTAAATTATAGCCATTACGATAAGACTGAGATTCATAAACTGATTTTCCGATTTTTCTAATATCTTCAATTTCAGGAAATGGCAGATTTCTTATGTCTGTAGCATTCACCTGTGTGTTCCCATTGAATGATCTAAAGAAATTATCAACAATGGTTGTATTTAGTAATGCTGCAATTCCAAAAGCTTCATAAACTGATAAATTATCATTTGGTTTGTAGATATAATTTATGTGGTTCTCAATACCAATCCTTTTGTGGGGAAATTCAGATTCTAACAACACAGCAGCATACAATCTACGCTTTTGCTCTTTAGAACTAAAACGTTTAACAAGTACGTAATTTTTAACCGGTAATAAAAACCGCATTGTTTCATAACTTGCAAGAAATGCTGAGGCCTTTTTATTTTTCTGTAAAGGCCACATAACTTTCATGTCCTGCATATTATGCATCCATAAGAGAGGAACTGATTTTTGGCGTTCTGTTAGTTCAGGCAGTAAATACCTTTCAGTACGAAAAGGAACAACAGGACCTGTAGAAATTTCCAGACCTAAATCTTCAAGGGTATTAGGCCAAGCGTCAACAATATGTAGAATATCGATATCGAGAGGTGAAGTAGGTATCCTTATAACAATTTCGCTATTTTTATTGCATATTACATTGCTGTATTGAGCATTTGTTTTACTTAACTTATGAAAGTGTTTATTTTTACTTGTGCTTATGATTACTTCTTTCTGCTTACTTGTTTTTTTAAACTTTCTTGCTTTTATAATTATATTTTCTTGAAGAACTTCGTCTTTATCGAAAATTTCTTTTCTTGATTCAAAAATATGGATATTTGTTATATGAACGTTATTTAGAAACCACTCTCTGAATTTTTTATAGTATAAGCCAGAACAAAAGCTCCTTGGAGTAATAAACACCATTTCTCCTTCAGGTTTCAACATCCTTGCTGACAATGCCATAAAAAGAGCATATATATTGGGCTGACCAGAGATTAGTTCCATCATTACAGTAGATTGTGGCGAATCCTTGTTTAATTTATAATAAGGAGGGTTAGAAATTACAAAGTCATATAAAACATGTTTGTTATCTGTCCACAATAAATGAGACTTTCTAAAATATCTTTCATTATGCAGAATAAAATCCTGTTCATAAATATTATATCTAACATAATGTCCTCTTTCTTTCAATTCAATTTTGCATGATTCTAAAACACTTTTTAAAAATGGCAAGAGGCTGGGATCGTTTTCATAAGCATCTATAGTTAATTTAACTTTATTATTGTTCTTTAATAACTGCTCGCAAAAAGCAGCAGTGAGAACACCAGTCCCTGCTCCCGGATCCAAAAGCCGAATTTCGTTATGATGTATTTCAAACAGGCTTGCCATAAATGTGCTTACTTGTTTTGGAGTGAAAAATTGTCCTTTCAGTTTCCTGGCTTTTGTGTTATATGTTTTAGCATATAACCCAGAAATTCTTTCAGCATATTCTAGCAGTTTCTCCTGTTTGGCTCTTCTTAGAATTTTCATCAGCTATACTTCATATAATATTCATAGTATAATACTCTCTCATCATACAAATATTTAAATTTTACCTTTATCATTACTTCAATTAGACTGTGATCCGAAGGATAGTTTCTCGAACATTTGACATTAAAATCAATCATTATAAGATTATATCAAAGCAAGAGAGTTTGTCAATAAGACGATTGCTGTATGATATTACTAAGCAGAAATGTTAATAGTTATTACTAAGCGGAAATGTTAATTTTTTACGGTTGCGGAAAAGGAATTTCTGTGATATTCTCTTTTAGGGGATTTTTGGGGTCAAATCAATAACAACAGATGCTGGATTCTGGATACTAGATGTTAGTGGAAAAATGGCTTCCTGCAAGACTGGGATTAGACCTTTCTTAAGAAACTCCGTCCGCTGTCGCTACGAGGACAGGCGGAGCCAGGGGAAACGGAGTCTCATGGCGATCTCAAATAAAATAGTTTCTAATTTCGAGCCTGTCCTGAGAACATCGAAGGGGGCTGACCACACATACCCCTAATCATTGTCAAGTATCATCCCTCACCTGTATAATGGATATAGGGTATCAGGTAATCTTATAATAACTATTTAGGTCGTTAGCAATCTTGACTTTTACATTTTTTAGGGCATAATAAATATGAGGTGTATTTATTTTTGGAGTAAAGAATGCTTAAGTCATATTTGAAAAAAATACATGATGTTGCAAGTCGCGGTGATGCCAGGGAAGAAAGCTATTATTCTGCCCTCGAAGACTTGTTAAAAGAATATGCAGAATCAACAAGTAAAAAAAATATTCATATAACCACATTGCCCAAGAAAACCGAGGCAGGCAACCCTGATTTTAGAATCTGGGATGGTAAACAACATATAGTCGGTTACATTGAAGCAAAAGCACCAACCATTGAACATTTAGACCAGATAGAAACATCAGTACAGTTAAAACGTTACCTGCATACATTTCCGAATTTGATATTAACCAACTTTTTTGAATTTAGACTTTATTGTAATAGAATGTTAATAGAGAAAGTTCGTGTTGCCAATCCTTTTGTTATTCATGAATTAAAAGCTGTGCCACCGGTTGAAAAAGAAAGAGAATTTCTTAAATTACTTGAGAAATTCTTTAGCTTTTCTTTGCCAAAAGTGTATAATGCCAAAACTTTAGCAATTGAATTAGCGAAGCGAACACGTTTTTTAAGGGATGAGGTAGTTACACAGGAATTAAAGGAAGAGAGAGACGAAGGAAAAGGTTTTATAACTGGATTTTATGATGCTTTCAAACAATATCTTATAAGTGGATTAACCAAAGATGGCTTTGCTGATCTTTATTCACAAACCATAACCTATGGTCTCTTTGCTGCTCGAACCCGGTCAGAGAACGGATTTAATAGAAAACTTGCCTATGATAATATTCCACATACTATTGGAATTTTAAGAGATGTCTTCAGATTCATTTCACTCGAAGACATACCTCAGCAAATGGAATGGATTACAGATGATATTTCTGAGGTTTTAGCTGTTACAGATGTAAAAAATATCCTTCACAAGTATTTTCATGAAGGTAAAGGCAAAGACCCAGTTGTCCATTTCTACGAGACATTTCTGGCTGAATATGACCCAAAAGCAAGAGAAAAAAGAGGTGTTTATTATACACCAGAACCGGTAGTTTCATATATTGTGCGCTCTTTGCATCATATTTTGAAAAAGCATTTTGACCGAAGGGATGGATTTGCAAGTGAAACAGTAACAGTTTTAGACCCTGCAGCAGGAACACTTACATTTTTGGCTGAAGCAGCAAAATTGGCAGTAGATGAATTTGTCTCCAAGTATGGTGATGGTGGTAAAGAAACTTTCATAAAAGAACATATCCTGAAGAATTTCTATGCCTTTGAATTAATGATGGCACCATATGCAGTAGGACATTTGAAAATGTCTTTTCTTTTGGAGGAACTCGGCTATAAACTTCAGAAGAATGATAGATTCAAACTCTATCTCACAAATACCCTGGAAATGGAAGAACTCGCCCAAACCGAGCTTCCCGGAATGGCTTCACTTTCTGAAGAATCTCAT
>Ga0209986_10000613_pt1 | contig 34961 bp, 21 predicted proteins | sample BlataG_FD_183168 | JGI IMG/M metagenome (GOLD analysis project Ga0209986, IMG submission 183168) | Deep subsurface microbial communities from Black Sea to uncover new lineages of life (NeLLi) - Black_00105 metaG (SPAdes) (version 2) | ecosystem: Environmental > Aquatic > Marine > Oceanic >...
AATCCTGTCCGGTTATTACAAACTTTCATTAAAGGTAGGAGAGAGAAAGGCAATACAAGAGAACATTTAATGTTAAGCAAGAACCTTCCTTTTTTTATTATACATTTACCCTGCTTGCCTGTAACGTATGTGTATAGTTATATTGCTTTTATTTATAATGTAGCGTCATTTTCTTAACTTATTGCTATTCACCATCTTAGACTCTACAAAACGGTCTAATGGGCTTTTTATATTTGCAAGGGATTTTTTTGAAACATGAGTATATATTTCTGTGGTTTTGCTGCTGGAATGTCCCAAAAGCATTTGAATGTGTCTTAAATCAACTCCCTGTTCCAACAAATGTGTTGCAAATGAATGACGTAACATATGTGGTGTTACTGTTCTTGATATATCTGCTTTTTTTGCTGTGTTTTTAATAATATTAAGTACACTCGTTTCTGAATACTGTTTCCTGGCCGGACCTTCAACAACCCAGTAATTAGGCTTATATTCATTAAAATAGGTGTCGAGAAAACCACTTATCATATCTGATAAAATAGTGGTTCTATCCTTTTTGCCTTTTGCACCCCTTACAAATATCATCCCTTTGTCAGTCACGAGATCCTGCTTTCGTAGTTGAATCAATTCGCTTCTACGCAAACCAGCCGAATAGATTAACCCAATAATAACCTTGTTTTTACTATTGGAAGCTACTTCCAGCATTTTGAAAAGTTCATCTTCTGAAATTACTTTGGGCAACGCTTTTGTTTTACGTGGCCTGTATATTTTATAGTATTGCTTTTCCCTTCCCAGTACCTTCTCATAATAGAATTTTATGGCATTGATCCGTTGGTTCTGTTGACTCGGTGATATGGACTTTTTAGTTATAAGCTCCAAAAGATAACCGTTGATTTGTTCGAAATCGATTTTTTCCAGAGATTTTTCTGAAAAATAATCCGCAAATTGCCTGAAATATGCTGTGTAGGTCTTGATGGTACTTTTAGCATATCTTTTCTGCTCAAGTATTTCCAAATACCCCTTGGGTAGTTCAGGTAAAAAGGATTCTTTTATCCTGCCGGTTGATATATTAGATATACTATTATCCTTTAAGTTTGAAGCATCGATATCTGCAATTCCTGATATTTTATTTAAAAATGTATCCAAATGAAAATTATCAGCAGGTATATACCAGCATCGCTTTGTCTGACTCCACCGACTGCCCGGGAGCTTCTTTACCTCTTCAATTAATCTTGTGTTATAATCAAATCTTATCAATACCACCTCCTGATCCCGGTGATGACTATACTCAAGCTTTATTTTAGGTTTAGTATACATTGATTCTTGAAAGATACAAAATACTGGTTATCTACAAAACAAAAATTCATCATATTTTTCCTAAATTTAGTGAACATCAACGGTTTTATGGTCGAAAGGAATCAAATTGGAATTAATTTTAGCTTATTTTAGGCATTTTAGTCATTTAGACTGATTAATTACTTACGTGAGATCGGGTATCGGGGCTAAGTTCATAAACTTCTAAAATTATGGACTAAAGTCCTGATATATACTGTTTTTGCTTAACCCCAGACTTAAGGCTGGGGTTAGTTAATGAGCAATAAGTTAGGGCTTTAGCCCAATATTTGAATAATTCAGGCTAGTTTATTTTATAGCGAAATTTAATTTTTTTTTCTTTAGTGTCCTTTCATGATAAACTAAACTTTAAACTTTGAACTTTGAACTTCAAACTTAGTTTGCAGCTTTAGCTGCTTTATGAATAATTCAGGCTATATTTATGCTGATTTATTCCATAAAAAAATAACATGATATTATGCAATTGCTTGGAATTGATTTAGGAAGCTCTTCAATAAAGGTATCAGTAATTGATGCTGAAACCGGAAACTGTTTATCTTCAGCTACTTATCCCGAAAAAGAGATGTCCATTAAAGCTGAACAACCGGGCTGGGCGGAACAGGATCCGGAGATATGGTGGAAAAACGTAACCATTGCAATAAAACAGGTGTTAAAACATCCGTTAGTTATTACGGATACGATTGAGGCTATTGGCATTTCATACCAGATGCACGGTCTGGTGTTGGTGGATAAGCATTATAAAATTGTGCGACCATCCATAATCTGGTGTGACAGCAGGGCTGTGGACTATGGTAAAAAAGCATTCAGTGAGATTGGGAAAGAAAAATGCTTAACACAACTGTTAAATTCTCCCGGCAATTTTACAGCATCGAAATTGAAATGGGTTAAGGAGAATGAACCGCAAATATACCGTGGGATTCATAAAATAATGCTTCCTGGCGATTTTATTGCAATGAAGCTAACAGGCGAAATTAATACAACCCTTTCAGGTCTTTCTGAAGGTATTTTCTGGGATTTTAAGCATAACAAATTAGCCGATTTCCTTCTGGATTATTATGGTTTTGAAAATAGTTTACTGCCTGACCAGGTTCCAACTTTCAGTCTGCAAGGGCAGATCCTTGAATCCGTTGCAAGGGATCTGGGACTAAGCTCGGGAGTAAAAGTAACCTACCGGGCAGGAGACCAGCCTAATAATGCTTTTTCACTTAATGTGCTTAATCCGGGTGAGGTAGCTGCCACTGCCGGTACTTCAGGTGTGGTTTATGGAGTGAGTGAAGAAGTAAAATATGATCCGGAGTCACGGGTAAACAGTTTTGCCCATGTAAATTATACCCATGAAAAGGCACGGATCGGTGTTTTGCTTTGCATCAACGGGACCGGCATACTGAATGCATGGCTGAAACATCAGGTTGGAAATCAGGATTTGACTTATGAGGAAATGAACAGGAAGGCAGCCGGCGTTCCAATCGGATCCGGTGGTTTATGTATCCTGCCATTTGGTAACGGTGCTGAGCGTATGCTGGAAAACATTGATTTGGGTTGCCGGATCCTCAATTTAAATTTCAATATTCACAAACAAGAGCATTTATTCAGGGCTGCCCAGGAAGGGATTGTTTTTGCCTTTAAATATGGGATGGATATTCTGGAAGGTCTTGGAATTAAACCAAGTATCATCCGGGCAGGAAAAGCCAATATGTTTTTAAGCTCTCTGTTCAGGGATGCCCTTTCCACATTAACAGGGGTAGCCACTGAGCTATTTGATACAGATGGTTCGGTGGGAGCTGCAAGGGGTGCAGGTGTAGGAGTTGGATATTACAAATCTTTTGGAGATGCTTTTCAAGGATTAAACAAAATAGAAGAGATCCATCCCGATCTATCAACTCAGGTGTATTATCAGGAGGCATATGATCGCTGGAAACAATATCTGCTTCGTTTGCTGAAATAAAGAATGCACAAAAGCCTGGAAGTGATAAATAAATAGCATAACTTTTATTACTTGAAAAAGAACACCATCGGTGTTCGATTATTGTAGAAGAAAACCAATTAATAGAAATCTCTCAACTCTATCGGAGTTGGATTATTATTAAAAAATTCTAAGACAATTGTTATGAAATCAGGAACATACACACAGTTTTGAGGTGTATTATAATCCTGATTTCCTTTTTGATTTCTTTGAATAGGAATGTGAAATAATATTAATAATCAAACTCCGATGGAGTTTTTCATGTAGATCATAACAATTTCTTACTACAATAATCCAAGACCGATGGTCTTGTCTTTGGATAGCAACTTGAATGTTGATAAATTTATATTTACATGTGCATTATCCGGATGAACAAAAAATAAATTATGATTATGAGGAAAAGCTATATGATCTTACTTTCCGGGATAATTTTTATTATCTCTGTTACAGGCTGTCAGGAGGGATTAAACAACTATCAGGATGAAACACTGAAGCTTTGGTATACTTCTCCTGCAAAGCAATGGACTGAGGCACTACCGGTTGGTAACGGCCGTCTGGGAGCTATGGTATTCGGAGGTATTCATTTTGAGCATCTTTCGATAAATGAAGAAAGTTTATGGGCTGGTCAGCCTATTAATAACAATAACCCTGATGCCGGTGAATACCTTCCGGAAATACGTCAAAAACTTCTGAATGATGAGCATGAAGAAGTCTTCCGGCTTTCAAAAGAGCATCTTTTAGGTACACCGCCACGTATAAGATCATATCAGCCGGTTTGTGATCTTGAACTGACTTTTTTTGGCATTGAAGAACCGGAATCGTACCGGCGTGAATTGGATCTGCAAAACGGGATCAGCTCAGTTAATTATTATTCGAATGGAACCGGATATACCCGTGAGGTATTTGCTTCAGCACCAGATGATATCCTGATTGTTCGTCTGGAGGCATCAGGTACTTTCCCTTTAACCCTGGGTATTCAACTGACACGGGAACAGGATTTAACATCCGTTGTTCCAGGGAAGAATTCGTTAACACTTACAGGACAGATCATCGATGCTCCTGACACATTAAGCGGACCCGGAGGGGAACACATGAAATTCGCAGCCGGTCTTATTGTCTTTAACGAAGGTGGCAGTGTAAAGGTTGAAGGTAATTCTCTGATGGTGGAGGAGGCTCATGCACTTACTATTCTTATGACTGCTGCTACCGATTATAATATAAATAACCTGAATTTTGACCGTTCCCTTGATCCGGAAAAAATATGTAAGGAGATTCTTGAGCAAGCCGGGAAAAAGAAGTATACGACTCTGAAAAAGAGGCATATTGAGGAGTTCAGCAGCCTGTTTGGCAGGGTCAGTCTGGATTTGGGAGAGAACCTTTTTCCGGAGATACCTACGGATACAAGATTACAAGCGGTAAGGGAAGGCATCCCGGATCATCATCTCGTGTCCCTGTATTTTCAGTTCGGCAGGTATCTGCTTATGAGCAGCTCCCGCGAACCAGGCTGCCTGCCGGCTAATTTGCAGGGTATCTGGAATCATCATATGAAAGCGCCGTGGAACTCCGATTTTCATACGAATATTAACCTGCAGATGAATTACTGGCATGCTGAGGTTTGCAACTTGCCTGAGACTGTTAAACCCCTGATACAATTTGTGAATCTCCTTCGCCGCCCCGGCAGTGTTACTGCCAAAGAGATGTATGGCACACGTGGATGGACCCTGCATCATCTGACTGATCCTTTTGGCAGGACAGGAGTTATGGACGGTGTATGGGGTATTTCACCCATGGCAGGTCCGTGGATGACCTTTCCCATATGGAGGCACTTCGAGTATACAGGAGATATGAATTATCTGAAAGAATACGCTTATCCGATTATTAAAGAATCAGCCGAATTTGTAATCGATTTCCTTATTGAAGATAGTGATGGATATCTTGTAACAGCGCCTTCACATTCTCCTGAGAACAGTTTTTTTGAACCTGGTACAAATACAAGGGTTTCCATCACTTATGCGCCTACCATTGATATTCAAATCATCAATGGCTTGTTTGATCACTGTATTACCGCGTCAGAAATTCTGGATATGGATGAAGATTTTCGTCGGCAGCTAATTGAAACCAAACAAAAATTGTCACCTGTACAGATCGGGAAAGACAGCACCATTCAGGAATGGATCAGGGATTATGAAGAGGTTGAACCCGGTCACCGGCATATGTCTCACCTGATGGGATTGTATCCATTGTCCCAGATTACCCCGAAGGATCATGAAATGTTTGAAGCAGCCAGGAGAACTATAGAAAAGAGGCTCAGACACGGTGGAGGGGGCACGGGATGGAGCAGAGCCTGGATCGTCAATTTCTTTGCCCGTTTACAGGATGGTGAAAAGGCATACCAGAACCTCCTGGAATTATTGAGAAAATCCACACTTGATAATCTTTTTGATAACCATCCACCATTCCAGATCGATGGGAATTTCGGGGGAACGGCAGGTATTGCTGAAATGCTTTTACAGTCTCATGGAGGAGAAGTTAGTCTTTTGCCAGCGCTTCCGGAAGCATGGCATGATGGGTCTGTAAAAGGAATTTGTGCAAGAGGCGGTTTTGTTTTGGATATTTTCTGGCAGAACGGAAACCTGAGCAGGGTCAAAGTTTTATCGAAATTGGGTAATCCTTGTAACATTCGTTATAGAGATAAAACCGTACAATTTGAAACCGGTATGGGAAAATCATATCTGCTGGATGAAAACCTTGAAATAAAAAAATGATGCAGGGTTACTTTTAATTTCGTGTAATACTCGTCAGACCACTATTGCTGCAGGGCGATTAGTTTAGATTTGAGATATTGCAATTAAGGGTTAACCATGTGGTCTCCAAACATAAATATTTTTCGGAATCCGAGATGGGGCAGGGGACAGGAAACTTATGGCGAAGATCCATGCCTTACTTCACGTATCGGGGTTGCATTTGTTAAGGGATTACAGGGGAACGACCCGAAGTATTTCAAGGTTATTTAATAAGATCAGACTTCGTCAGTTTTATACTATGAAAATGGACATTCAATATGTTTATAAAAATCTAATTAATAACCATATAGGTATTTAAGGCTATTTTATCAATAAGGCAATCAAAATATAATCAATGCTTTATGTTTACTAATATTTCCTGGTGTACAATTATATCGTGAAGCTGTATAAATTATTTAATATCAACAAGTTAATATATTGGCAAATAAACTAATTGACGAAGTCTGAAGATGAAAAAAAAAACAAACATATTTCATTTCATGGAGACAAGATTTTTATTAATCATCTTTCTTTTATTTCCACAATTTATTTTTTCACAAAAGATCCAACAGGGAATTCGGGGAAAAGTCAGGGACGAGGTAACGCTTAAATTTTTAGGATCTGTTAATCTTTACATTACCGGAACCAATTACGGAACTTCAAGTAAGTCTGACGGGAGTTTTGAGATTGCCGGCATTCCTGAAGGGAAATACGAGTTACAGGCTTCAATGGTTGGATACAATCCTATAAGCCGAAGTGTAACAGTAAGCAGAAACTCATTTACGAATATACAGATCGGTTTGAAACCCATGGTGGTTTTAATTGATTCGGTAGGTGTAATAGGCAGAAAAAGAAATAATTATATATCTGTCCCCACCCTTGAACCACTTTCTCTGGGAGCTGTCATAAGCAGGGTTACCAGGCAAAAAATTGAAAAGCAGGGTGCCACATCCCTTATTGATGCTATAAAATTTGTACCGGGGGCTTTAACCGAAACCCGTGGTAGAAAAGTTAAGCAATTTTTTTCCGTCAGGGGACAAAAATATCCATACCCTGACTATGCCATTAATGGTATCTGGCAAAGGGAGTTTCATGAAATGCCTTATTTCATTTCTGCAGGCGATATTGAAGATGTGGAGATTATTCGTTCAAGCGCTGCTTTAATAACCGGACTATCGGGTTTATCCGGAATGATTAATATAAAGACCAGGGAGTACAATAAGCCCGAAACATCAGTCAAACTGGAACATGGTACTTTTAATACTTTTCATTTCCATGCCTCACATGGAGCTAAGTTTGAAAAATTTTCTTATGCGGCAGGATTGGGTTATGACAAATCCGGTGGCCCTGATAAAAAAAATGCTGCCGAGGGAATAGGTAATTTATATTGCAGATTTGATTGGCAACCTTTTGAAGAATTAATTATTAGCACCAATCTTTATTACCTGGATGGAAAAAGAGAGTTGGCTCTCGCGGAAGAACCGGCTGGTAAAAGATTCCGGGAAGAGATATCTTCCTTTAACCAGATCCGAAGCACTCTTTCGAATTTAAAGGTAAATTACAAACCAAATGATAAGGCATCAACTGAAGTGCAGATCTATTATACAGATAGAAAACCTGTTTTCAGGAGAGAAGATATAGCTACAAAAGAGATTATCGAAACCTCAGAGAAAGACCATGAATGGGGAATTAATTTGATACAGGCATTAAACCTTTCCCGAAAGAATACCCTGCGATTCGGTGGTTTATATAATCATTGGATCGCACCGGATGGAAAAAGGTTTTATGTAGGAAGACGCTGTGACCTGGAAACTATTTCGGGAGTAGTGGCAGATGAGCATAATTTTGGGTCAATTACCCTGGATGGGGGGATTCGATGGACCAGAACCTATATGAACGAGTATGGGGCTTTTAATATCGATGGAAGCGGGAAAGATTTTTCCGGTGTGGCTCCGGTTGTTGATGAATGGCAACCGGCAAATCTGCAAGTCACTTTAGGTTTTACCTGGAATTTATCAAAAAACTGGTCGGTTTTTTATCATTCCGCTACCGGCAAAATAAAACCAAGGGAGGGCTCTCTTGATGATCATCTTGTTGAACCGCAAAATGAAACACGAACCAAATTTGACCTCGGAATCCAAACCAACCGGAAACAGACCGGAAAAATAACCTTAACCGGATTCCTTGTAAACCAAAAAAACGCTATTGTTTATAGCGGAGAGACTTATGAACAAAACGGGATTATTCTGGAATTGTACAAAAACAGGGATGAGGATCATTTTGGTTTGGAAGCAGAGGCAATTAGTCCCAAATTATTGAATCTCTTTTCAGCTTTCTTTAATTTTACTGCAATGCAATCAAGAGCAGAGGAAGATGGACAAATGAAGAAGAACACTGAGTTTCCTGAACTTATCACCAATGGAGGAGTTCTTTTTGAAAAGTCCGGTATTGATTTTAACCTTTACTGGAAATATGTGAGTAAATTTGAAAGCAGCCGTTTTATACCGCAAATTCAGGGAGAACCCACCATTTTCGCACCTTTAGGTGATTACTTTACTATAGATATTACAACAGGATACACCTTTGGATCAACTGTTTCAACCAGGATTTACCTGAGAATTCGAAATATGACCGATAAAAAATACTCAACTGTTGCCGGATATCCCGATTTTGGAAGACAAATTAATTTTGGGCTGAGAACAAGGTTTTAAACTTGTCGTTAATATGACAAAATTTTTATAAATTTGAAAAAAACGAATTATGGGACATGAAGCAATAAAACTTGAGCTTATTGAGTGGTTAACAAAACTCGATGATTCTGATACAATTGATTACCTTAAAATTATTAAGGATTCTGGTTTTTCAGATAAAGAGTGGTGGCATGATTTGACTGATGAACAGAAAGCGGGAATTGAGAGAGGATTAAGAGATATTGATGCTGGGAGAGTTGTTTCACATGAAGACGTAAAAAAGAGGTATGGACTCTAATTTCAAGATTTTCTGGACTGAAGAAGCTCAATTGAATGATGGAGAATTTTATTATCTTTGGTTTAACCCACAATCATGTTTTAATGCAAAGGATAATTGACATAATAAAAGAATTGAAAAGCCTTCTTATCACCAATCTTGGCACTAATGTAAATGAGGTTATTTTATTTGGATCCCAGATTGATGATAGATCAAAACCAGATTCTGACCTGGATGTTCTTATCATTCTCAAAAATGATTTTAACTACCAATACAAAAGAAAGATCAGAGACTTTTGCTTTGAAATTTCTTTAAAATATGATGTCATTATTGATTCAAAAATCATTTCTCTAAAAGATTTGAACTCACCTAAAGGGAAACATCCTCTTTATCAAGATGCTATTAACCAAGGAATCTATGCCTGATGGATCAAGACGATAAAATCAATATCATCAATTAATGTTTAAAAGGGCACATACCACTAACAAGCCGGTCATAATATTACTCGTAAGACCACTGCTACTGTTTAACTTTATGATTAGGTTTAAAATATTATGCTAATTATCTACTCGTCAGACCACTATTGCTGCAGGGCGATTAGTTTAGATTTGAAACATTGCAATTATATTATGGTTTATGTAGAAAGTTAATGCATTTTAGTGGTCAGACGAGTTATTCTCATCTTTTACAATAAACCTTTATTTTTAAGGTATGAACAGGTCATTTTATGGAACCCTATTTATTGCTTTTCTAACCGGAGTTTTTTATCCTTTAAATACCTCTGCCTGCCGATACACCATCCGTGAAATAGGCTTCTCTGATATTTGCTCCATGCCATATCATATCTATGTTTTTACAAGATCCGATATACCCGGAGATGATATTTCTACAATTGAAAAATTATCCTTTGCCCTTCTTAATGAAACGAATGTTAAACTTAAATTAGTCAATGTCGACGAGGAAAACGATTCCTTAACACTTTACTATCTTGACAAGTATAATATCCAATCTTTTCCGTCGGCTCTGTTTGTTTTCCCGCAGGGAGAATCCATGATCTGTTCATTTAGTTACCCGGGGCGATCTTTTAATGAATCGGTTTGGATATTATTGGAAAACCTTGTTTCCTCTGCATTTCGCAAATCCATTATCGATCAGCTTCTCCGGTCGTATTGTGTGGTTTTGGTAGTTGAAGGAAAAAATACACCAGAAAACAAAAATGCCATACGCGAAGCAAATGAAGCGGTCAGGGAAATTTCCAAAACATTGGATCAAATGCCAAAGGTGGTGAATTCTCCCCCGGGCATTCTGATTATTCCGCATGAAAAAACATATGAAGAAAGGATCCTCCTCATGAGCCTGGGTATCAACGAAGAAGAAACCAATGAGCCTTTTGTTGCCGTTATTTACGGAAGAGGAAGAATTATGGGACCGGTTTTACAGGGTGAACAGATCACCAAAAGGAAAGTATTTAATCTGCTTACCGTTGTTGGCGCTGATTGTGAATGCGGACTGGATCACTTCTGGATACTGGGAAGGATGATCCCCCTGCGATGGGAACCTTCAGTACAAACTGAACTGGCACAAATTCTTGGCTTTGATGTCGAAAGTCCATTGGTCAAAGCTGAAATGAGCCAGATATTGTCAGTGAAACCAGTATCTGAAAACCTATTGAATCCTGTAGAAGATAACCTTTTAGGGTATTCCGAAGGGAAATTTAAGATTGAGAAAAGTTCTCAGGATATTCCAAGGATTTCAGCTTCCGATATACGCAAATCATTTTCCCAAACAACATCCCGGAATAATTTGGTTTTTAAAACAATTTTATTGGGCTTTGGAGGAATTTTGCTTGTTGTTTTGGTTGCAGGAGTTTTTCTGTTTTTAAGACATAAACGAAGAAATGTTATCCGCTAAGCGGATAGATTATTTGATTTATGGTAATTAATTGGTAAGTTGAGTGGAAAAGAATCAGAATGTTATAAGTTATATGTTAATTGTTATGCCAAAAGCATCTTCTATACAGGCAGCAAGGCAGGACTGGAAAGAATGTAGAGATATTACGATGCTGCCGGATGTTTCCATCCGACAGTTAATGATATGGCAAGATTTTAATTACTCCGGTACTCAATGTCAGGTGGAAACACCTGACATCATGTAAAAGAGATAATTAGGCATTAATGATGTTACAGGTTGCATGTCAAACTTGAAACTTGAAACTTCTTATTACATTTAACATATACATATCAAAAATAGATTTTTGAAAACAGAATCGTTACAATTTATGTTATTTAAACTTATATATAAAGAAATAGTTCACCGAAAACTGAATGCCATTCTTTCTTTATTTGCCGTAACTATTGCCGTGGCGTTTTTTGTATCGTTTTTTACGGCAAATGAGGCATCAAAAAGGGAGACCATACGTCTTACACGCGATATGGGGTTTAATCTGCGGATTGTCCCCGGGGAAACCGATATGAATAAATTCTGGACAGAAGGTTATTCAGACCTTACCATGCCAGAAGATTATATTAACCGGTTTTGGGAATTTAAGGATTTTTCCTTTGCTCATTTGACCGCGACCTTACATAAAAAAATAGTTTGGAACAATAAAGAGGTGGTTCTCACCGGTATTGCACCTGAGATTGAACCCTCGGGAAAGAAAAAAACCGCTATGATCTTTAGTATCGAGCCAGCAACTGTATATGTAGGGTATGAGCTGGCAAAAGATCTGCAAATTCGCCAGGAAGACTCAATCAACATTTTTAACAGGTACTTTAAGGTAGATAAAACTCTTTCCGAAACCGGAAGTATAGATGATATAAGAATTTATGGTGCACTATCGGAATTCCAGGATTTGATTGGTTTTAAAGGGGAAATAAATGAGATTATGGCACTCAATTGTCTTTGTGTTTCGCCCGATGAAAATGATCCCCTGGAAACACTACGGGAACAATTAGACAAGGTTCTTCCGGAAGCGAAAGTAATTATGAATACAACAATTGCAAATGCCCGCGAACGGCAAAGACATATGATTGAAGAATATTTTGCTGTTATTACCATCTTTGTGATAATCGTAATTGTTATATGGATAGGAGTGCTTGCGATGATGAATGCAAGGGAGAGGCAACAGGAAATTGGCATTTTACGTGCAATTGGTCATAGCGGGAGGAAAATTGCAGGGCTTTTTATCGGAAAAGCGCTGATAATTGGAATAGTAAGCGCTGTTTTAGGTTATGTTATCGGAACAATTCTGGCATTAAAATTCGGTCCCGGGATTTTTAAAATTACTGCCGGTTCAATAAAACCAATTTACTCAATCCTGATTTGGTCAATAATTGCAGCTCCTGTCTTTTCGGCAATCGCAGCCTTTTTGCCTACAATGGTTGCAATATTGAAAGATCCGGCGATAACATTAAGAAAAGAATAAATGTGGGATCATTTGGGGGGTATGGTGGGTAACTTACAAAAATCCCGAATGAGTTTTACGAAGTAAAACCACTTTGAATAACCCGGTACGAAGTGCCGGGTATAATGAATGAAAATAATTCGCAACCCTGAAAGGGTTGAATTCAATACCTTAAAAGAGTTCAACCCCATTCAGGGTTGGTGGGAATACAGCATTCTAAACCACCGGTTTTACCGGTGGTTATTCAAAGTTATACCCCTTCGGGGTAGGGGATTAATCCTGTAGTTATATGCGTTTTTGAAATCATATTAGAACTAACTATGATACATTTGCATAATGTCAGTAAGATATTCGGATCATCCACAAAACAGGTGGAGGCACTGAAAAATATTGACTTGCATGTAAACAAAGGTGAATTTATTATTATCAGGGGGCCAAGCGGAAGTGGTAAGACAACTTTATTACTGAGTATCGGAGGAATGTTACAACCTTCTTCAGGCGTTGTTAATGTTGAAAATAAAGACATTTATCTTTTGAATGAGTTTGAGCGGACAAAATTCAGAGCATACAATATCGGTTTCGTTTTTCAAATGTTTTATCTTATTCCGTATTTAAATGTTCTGGAAAATATTATGCTTGCTGCCGGACCGGGTAGTAATGGAACCAGACAGCGTAAAGCATCAGAATTGGCAGACCAACTCGGTTTATCAGATCGTGTACTTCATAAACCTTCGGAGCTCAGTGCCGGTGAACGCCAACGTGTTGCCCTGGCCAGGGCACTGATCCATCAACCAAAAATGATCCTGGCTGATGAACCAACAGGTAATCTTGATCCGGATAATTCCCGGGAAGTGATTAGAATTCTTAAAGAATATCATCAAACCGGGGGTACCGTTATTTTTGTGACTCACGGTAAGGATGCAGACCGGTATGCCGATCGTATTTTTAATTTGAATAAGGGGGAAATGAGATAATATTAATGGGAATACAATAAAAGAAATCAAAAAACAAAATACCATAACTCCCCTCTAAAAGAGGGGTGTAGGGGTGTGTCATATTTGAAAATTTTATTTTGTTTTTTGATTTCAAAATAGAATTCTTCATTAAAAGTTTTAAAAATGTCCTATCAGGGACGAAAGAAAAAATAATATTTTTAGTACATTAGAAAAAAAGAATTTTCATTATGAAAACTAAACACCCAAAATCAGGACACAAAATGAAGTATTACAAGACAATAATCGTTCTTGCTATCACAATCATTTTTGGCACTATCGGTTGCACAAGGTTTGATCCCGGACAGGGATGGCAAACATACCGGCATGATGGAACCAGAAGCGGAGCAACCGCCGAAGAAATCCCTTCCCGACTCTTTCCGAACTGGACCTATATTCCGGTTCATGCTCCGGAACCTGCCTGGAGCCTGCCGGCAGAAGAGATGCAAAGAATGCACTTCGATAATACATTTCATGTTTCTGCGGTAAAAGGTTTGGTTTACTTTGGCTCTTCAGTTGACAATAAAGTTTATGCTTTAAACAGCTCATCAGGAAAAGAAAAATGGACCTTTTTCGCTGAAGGACCAATCCGGTTTTCCCCTTCGATATGGAAAAACCGGATTTACTTTGGCTCTGATGACGGTTATGTGTATTGTCTTAATGCAAAAAACGGGAAATTGGTTTGGAAATACCGTCCCGGGCCAAAAGACAAAAAGGTACTTGGAAATGGGAAAATGATATCTCTCTGGCCAATCAGAACCAGTGTTTTGGTTGAAGACGGAACGGTTTATTTTGGCGCCGGAGTATTTCCCTATGACGGCCAGTATATTTGTGCATTGAATGCAAAAGATGGTTCCGTAATATGGAAAAATGATGACCTTGATGACAATGTATTTGATTTGCAATACGGTGGTGTATCACCTCAGAGTTATATAATTGCCTCTGAAAACAAGCTGTTTGTTCCTTCCGGACGTGCTATGCCTGCCGTTTTTGACCGCACAACCGGGAAATTTCTTTTTTATCTGTCTCCAAGCGGGAAACAGGGTGGCACATGGGGCATGATTACCAATGGAGAACTTATCGCGGGAGTCGACAGGTCCGGTACACCTGTAAAAGTATCTTACGATGCCGAAACAGGGGATAGAAAAGGAGATGTATTTGCCTCTTTTACAGGTATCGATATGGTTGGAACCGGAGATATTTCCTTCATTGCTACACAGTACGGGGTATATGCCATCGACCGTATCAAATATCCGTTAATTCAGCAAAAAATTGATTCGGTTAGGAAAGTACAAGATCAATTGACCGGCGAGTTAGGAAATATGGCTTATCAGGCTGCATTTTCGAACGAGACAGAATTTGACAATCAACTTGAAGAGATTATTAGTGAGCTTAATTCATTAGCTGAGGAAGAAAAAAAACTGAAAGCATCATCCTCAGAATGGTTTTTTCCACAGGAACATCTTAGTGCCATCATTTTAACGGGCAGCCAGGTTATTGCGGGTGGAAATGGAATTGTTCTGGGTTTGGATACGGAAACAGGAGAAGAGTTATGGAGAAGTAATGTTGAAGGGATTGCAAACGGTCTTTCCGTATCAGACCAAAGCCTTTTTGTAAGCACTGACCTGGGACCTGTTTATTGTTTCACAGGTAAATCGGAAATAGAAGAAACAGAGGAACCCAAAAAAATTCAGCCAATTTTAACGGACTCTCCCTATCCGGAAGATAAAATGACTTCTGTTTATGAAAAAGCTGCATCAGCTATTCTGGAAGAGACTGCAATTGAAAAAGGCTATTGTCTTGTTCTGGATTGCGGGGAAGGACAGCTTGTTTTTGAGCTTGCACAACGATGTAACTTAAATATTGTAGGAATAGAAAGCGATCCCGGAAAGGTGAAAAAAGCCAAAAAGAAGTTGGATAATGCAGGCATATATGGGTCGAAAGTTATTGTGGAAAATTGGTCTGTAAATTCCCTGCCGGAATATTTCGCTGATCTGATCGTTTCCGGAGATATTTTAAAATCAGGTAAAATTGATGTTTCTCCCGGCGACATTTTCAGAGTGTTAAAACCTGGTGGTGGAAAAATCTGTTTAGGGCAACCTGAGGTGGAAAGTATTTCACTAATAGCATTGAATATGGAAGAATTGGGAGATAAATGGAAAAACTTTGAAATAGAGGAACCTGTAATCATCAGAGAAGGTGGTACCTGGGTTATTATTACCCGGAAAATGCTGCCCGGTGCCGGAGGTTGGACCCATCAATATGCAAATGCTGCAAACACTTCCTGCTCTGACGATAAACTGGTTATGGCTCCTTTCAGCACACTCTGGTACGGACTTCCGGGACCTCAAATGATGCCTGACAGACATGCCAAAGCTGTTGCTCCTGTTGCTTTTGATGGCAAACTTATTGTTGAGGGTGAAGATGTTATTATGGCTTATGATGCTTATAACGGAACTCTATTGTGGGAAAGAACAATCAAAGGAGCAAACCGTGTGCGTGTGGATATGGATGGAGGAAACATGGCAGTTAATAAGTATGGGTTATTTGTAGCTGTAAAAAATAAATGCCTTCAGCTAAATATTGAAACAGGAGAGACCGTTCGATCATTTAACCTGCCTGCTGAATGGGAAGGAGAACCCCGGCGCTGGGGCTATATTGCATTGAAGGATAACATCTTGTTTGGGTCAACGGCTATGCCTCTGAAGCAGGAATATGATCAGATATTTAATACAATAGTTGATAAGGATGGGAATTGGAGGAAAAAAGAGGAACTGGAACCATCGTATGTTTTAACTTCAGAATATTACAAATATCATATCTCGGAAAATACAAAAAAGGTTGAACACGCTTTTCAAAGAGATGGAACGAAATGGCAACTTATTGCTGATTTTCCTGCCTGGGATGGAGGAATTGAAGGTATTAAAGGTACCTCAGGGAGAATGATGATTAGTGATGGGATATTCGCTGTTGATATTGAAACGGGCAAAACACGTTGGGCTCATAAAGGAAGGAAAATAGCACAAATAACGGTTTCAGTAGGGGATGGGTCCGTATTCTTCGCTGAAAAAAATGTATCTGCTGCACAACGACAAAAAACTTTAATTGAAAAACAAAAGTATATACAAAAGGGAAATTGGGAAGAGTTCAAAATAAAGTTAAGTCCGGATGAGGCTGATATAAGAATAGTGCATGCACTTGATGCCTTGACAGGACAGACAAAATGGGAGAAAGTGATTGATCTGTCGGGTTGCGGCGATGATCAGACCGCATCCGCTTATCAAAATAATGTTCTTCTGTTTTTTGGGAGTTTCGGACTTCATGATAAATGGCGGTTCCCTGCCGGTGAGTTGAAATGGCACAGGGTAACAGCCATATCGGCTGAGGATGGTGAATTGTTGTGGTCACGCCCGTTAAACTATATGGTTCGTCCTTTACTTATTAACGATGAAGTTATTGTTGAACCCCGGAAATGCGATCTGTATACCGGTAAAATAAAAACCCGTATTCACCCCGTCACCAGGGAAAAGGTACCCTGGGAATTTTACCGTCCGGGACATACCTGTGCTGCCACTTCGGCAAATGAAAACTGCTTGTTTTACAGGTCGTACAATGCTGCTTATTACGATCTGAAGGAAGATAAAGGATTAAGCTATTATGGCGCCATCCGGCCGGGATGCTGGATTAATATGATTCCGGGAAATGGTTTGGTGCTCTTTCCTGAAGCCAGCTCCGGTTGTACTTGCTCTTTCCCTTTACGAACTTCGGTTGTTTTAAAACCTGAGAAAAATGCAGAAGTTGAGGATTGGAGTCTGTATATTAGCCATGGACCAATGACACCCGTACAACATTTTGCAATCAACCTTGGCGCTCCGGGGGATAAGAAAGATGGTAGCGGAACAATATGGTTTGGATACCCACGCCCTGATATGACTACCGGGGTTAAGTTCGATCTGAAGGAAGAAATTTTGGAAGGAATGGGTTATTATTCCTACGACTCCAAAGGAGTAAACATGGAGGGAACCGGCTATCCATGGCTTTTTACCAATGGCTGTGTTGGATTATCAAAATGCGAAATTCCTTTAATTGATAATTCTTTTGGTGAAGAACCTGGAATCTTTACTATACGTCTTGGTTTTGCCACACCATCAACCAGGCGAACGTTTGATATAAAAATTCAGGACAGTGTTGTTATGGAAAACCTGGATATTTTTAAAGAAACCGGAGGTACAAACAAAGCGGTCATTAAGGAATTTAAAGGTATTGGTGTTGAAAATATTCTTACCATCGAGCTTATTTCGGAAATTTCCAATCCTGAAGTAAGCCAGGCACCGGTGATTAATTTTATTGAAGTAATTCGGGAAGATACTCCTGAGAAGCTAAAACCATCGGAAGAGATAATTGTACTTAAATCTGCCGAGGCCAAAAAGATACTGGCACAAGCCAGCGAGGAACAGAGTAAAGAACATTTAGATATAGCGCTTGGAAAATATCATATGGTTCTTAAGGGGAGTGATTCGAAAAAATTCAAAATGAAAGCTTTAGAAGGCATGAAATTGATAGCCAGCGCTAAATCCCTGCCTGAAATAAAAAAATACTGTCGGAAGCTTGATCCGGTAATGTGGGATTACAATGAACCGGATCAGGATATTATTAATGCTGCAGTAAAGGTATATATCGCTATTGCCAATAACTTATCAGAAGAGGATAAGGAAAGGGCAGTTAAAATGCTGAATCATACCTTTTCGCTTACCAGGGATATAACTCTGCGTTATTTGGTTATATCCGGTTTAAAAGAGCTGGGAACAAAACCCGGAAAGGAGTTTGAAGAAAATAATTTTGTAGACCATGCCGGATGCGGGAAAAAGGTAAGTCTTACATATCCTTATAACAATGCCTATGCTGCTGGTGGAGACATAGCATTAACCGATGGGATCAAAGGGACAAAGAATCATAGTGATGGTAACTGGCAAGGTTTCCGGGGAGATGATCTTGAAGCCATCATTGACTTAGGTGAAGCAACAGATGTCGAAAAAATTTCAGTGAGTTTTTTGCAGAACACAGGTAGCCGGATATTCCTGCCTGCCTCCGTTGAATTTGCAGTTTCGGAAGACGGAGATAATTTTATGGTTGCAACCACACTTGAAAATGATATTTCGCAAAAACAGGAGGGTACTTTTCTTAAAGAATTTGCCGTTGCTTTAGATAACGTCCAGGCCCGCTATGTACGGGTTAAGGCAAAAAGTATCGGGGTTTGTCCGCCATGGCATGCCGGGGCAGGCGGAAAAGTCTGGCTGTTTTGTGATGAAATCGTAATACAATAAATTAAAAATCATGGAAATAAGATTAGAGGAATTAAATCCCAAAAAATTTATTGAAGAAAAAGTTAAGGATATTTCTTCGAAGGTCGGCAATGATCTGGCTATTAATGCTTTGTCGGGTGGTGTTGATTCTTCGGCAGTTACCATATTGGGACACAAAGCCCTGGGTGACAGGCTTAAAACATATTTTATTGATAATGGCTTGATGAGGGAAGGAGAACCGGAACATATTGTTTCGATGTTTAAGAACTTAGGGGTAAACGTTGAAATTGTAGACTCTAAAGAGGTTTTCTTTAACGCATTAAGAAACATCACAGATCCGGAAGAAAAAAGAGAAGCTATTACCAAAGCGTTTTACAAAGATGTTTTTGGTGATCTGGTAAAAAAAAGTGGCGCGAAATATCTGTTTCAGGGAACAATTCTAACAGATGTGGATGAAACAATTGCAGGAATAAAAAGGCAGCACAACGTTTTTGAACAGTTGGGAATTGACACTGAAGACGCATTCGGCTACAGGATTCTTGAGCCTCTGGTACAGCTCAGAAAACCTGCAGTAAGGGAACTTGCAAGGGCATTGGGATTGCCCGAAGAAATATATAACAGGCCGCCATTTCCAGGCCCTGCCTTGGCAGCAAGGGTTATTGGAGAAGTCAGGCATGAAAGAGTTGAGACTGTAAGAAAAGCCACAAGAATTGTTGAAGAGGAATTAAAGGATTCAGGAGCATTCCAGTATTTGGCTATTCTGCATGAAGACAGAGTTACCGGAATGAGGGATGGAAAAAGGGAATTTGGTTTTCAGATAGAGGTAAGATGCTGGGAAAGCAAGGATGCCAGGACAGGAAGCCCAACGAGACTTCCCTATGACACTCTGGATAAACTGGCAGAAAGAATAACAACCGAAGTGCCGGGGGTTGTAAGCGTTACTTATAACATTACTAAAAAACCACCTTCAACCATCGAAGCTATTTAACCTAAATTATAACAACCATGATATTTAAAAATTTTAACTGGAAGCCACCGAAGGAATGGAAGGTGATTAAAACCATTGAACTTCAAACCGGAGGTGAACCGTTACGTGTATTTACAGAAGGACTGCCCGAAATCAGAGGCGGGACAATACTTGAAAAACGGCGTTATTTCCGTGACAACTATGATTTTATAAGGACCGGAATCCTTTGGGAACCCAGGGGGCATGCCGATATGTATGGTGCTGTCATTACTGAGCCAACAACGCCAGATGGTGATTTTGGTACCTTCTTTCTTCATAATGAAGGCTACAGTACCATGTGTGGTCATGGCATTATTGCCCTTACCAAGTTGGTGCTGGATACGGGTTTTATAAAAAAGGAAGGGAAGAATCCGGTGTTGAAGATAGATGCTCCACCGGGTCGAATTACAGCGATTGGTCACAGGAAAGAAGGTATTGTCAGTAGTGTTTCTTTTATAAATGTGCCATCGTTTGTGTTAATGCAAGATCAAATGCTGGAGGTTAACGAGATAGGAAGGATAAATTTTGATATTGCTTTTGGAGGTGCATTTTACGCTATATGTGATGCTAAGGAACTGGGACTTAATCTGGATAAAAATGATTTTAGCAAAATCATCGATTATGGTAAGAGGATCAAAAACGCCGTTGCGGGTAACTTCAATGTTCGACATCCTTTTGAAGAAGATCTCAGTTTCTTGTATGGGGTAATTTTTATTGATAATCCTTATGACTATAATAATCACTCCCGGAATGTTTGCGTTTTTGCCGATGGTGAAGTGGATCGTTCTGCAACCGGTTCAGGTGTTAGCGCCCGTGCAGCAATCCATTTTTCAAAAGGAGAGTTGAAACAGGGAGAAAAAATCACCATAGAGAGTATTCTGGGAACGACAATGGATGTTGAAATTGTAGAGTTAACACAGTACGATCAGTATCAGGCAGTTATTCCAAGGGTTACGGGTACGGCAAGTATTATAGGACAAAATCAATATTATTTTGATCCTGAAGATCCTCTTAAAGAAGGTTTTATTTTAAGATAAATCTAATCATTATTGTCCGGGAAAATTTTTTAAAGATTTTTTATGTAAAGAGAATTACGATTTTTTGAAATAATAAAACAGCCTGTCACATAGTGATCCCTTTGGGAAAAGCCTGCAACAGAACTTTTCATTGTTCCAGAGACTAAAGATGTATATACAATTTTGTAAGAGATTGCTCTATTCATTAAAAATTTGTCTGAACATCTAAAGATTGTAATAAATCAAACATAATGTTTCACCCTTTCAGGGTAAATATTGAGATCAGAACCACAAGTTATGAAATATCTCTATAAATGTCAGATAATTAGTGATTTTGATTGAGTCTGAAAAGTTTAATCGGACACTACTGAAATCTAATATATATCTGAATTTCTTTCGGGATTGGCTATACGGGTAGAAAGTAATTGATAAATTTATAGCATTAAAGGTTGAACAATATGGAAACAGAAGAACGGCTTACAGCGCTGAGGAAATTAATGAATAAGCATCATTTTGATGCATACATCATACCTGTTACGGATACTCATTTAGGAGAATATGTCCCTGCGCATTGGAGGTGTATTGCCTGGTTTTCCGGATTTACCGGTTCAGCAGGAACAATTGTTATAACCCGGGATTTTGCCGGACTATGGACTGACTCAAGATATTTTTTGCAGGCTGAAGAACAACTGAAAAATACGGGAATAGAATTGGTGAGACTCAAAATACCACATTCTCCGGAATATATTGATTGGCTGAAGGAAAAATTAAAAGACGGGTCAACTATCGGATTTGATAGTAAAGTGGTGTCAATCGGCCTTACCGGAAAATTAGAAAAATTTTTGGAAGATAAAAACATTCAGATAAATACCTCAAAAGATCTCGTAGGGGAGATCTGGCAAAATCGACCACCTCTCCCTGATTCCAGGATCTTTGATTTTGATGTTAAATTTTCCGGAGTAAGCCGTGAGAAAAAATTAGAAAATGTTAAGCAACTAATGAAGGAGGAAGGTGTGGATTATCATCTGCTTACTGCGCTGGATGATATTGCGTGGATATTTAATATACGGGCAAATGATGTAAAATATAGTCCACTGGCTGTTAGCTTTGCCCTGATTGGTTTTGACAATACCTATCTGTTTATCGATAAGAAAAAGATTCCTGATAAATTAAAGAAAATTCTGTCAGATGCAGGGATATCGCTAATGTCGTATAAAGAAATTTCAAAAGCACTGATGAAACTGGGTAAAGGGACAAGGATATATTTATCACCTGGCAGTACCAATACGTGGTTATATCGATCCATTCCGTCTTTTTGCAAGATTATTGAAGGTATCAGTATCCCTGCAAAGTTAAAAGCCATAAAAAACCCGGTTGAGATTGAGCATGTTAAAAATACTATGGTCAAAGATGGTGTGGCGCTGACCAGGTTCTTCTTCTGGCTGGAAAGGACTATCGGAAAACAAAAAATAACCGAAATATCAGCAAGCAAAAAATTGAATGATTTTCGTAATCAGCAAGACCTTTATCAGGGTCCCAGTTTTGCTGCTATTGCCGGTTACAGGGAACATGGAGCAATTGTGCATTATGAGCCTACGCCGGATACAGATATTGAACTGAATCCTGAAGGAATATTTCTGCTTGATTCAGGAGGGCAATACCTGGATGGAACCACCGATACAACCCGGTCAATATCTTTGGGTAATCCTACCCTTGAGGAAAAAAGAGATTTCACTCTTGTTCTAAAAGGAACCATCGCTTTATCACTGATCGAGTTTCCTTTGGGAACCAGGGGATTCCAGATCGAAGTACTTGCGCGTAAAGCATTATGGGGAAATGGATTAAACTATGGTCATGGTACCGGCCATGGCGTCGGATTTTTCCTGAATGTTCATGAGGGTCCTCAGACTATCGGTACAGGCGCTTCAGGCAACCTTGAAACAATACTGCAACCGGGCATGATCCTTTCGGATGAGCCGGGTATTTACAGGGAAGGGAAATACGGCATTCGAACTGAAAACCTGTTGTTGATTGAAAAAAGCAGGGAAACGGAATTCGGACAGTTCCTGAAATTCAAAACTCTTACCCTCTGTTATATTGATACAAAACTGGTTGAAAAATCATTGCTTCTTCCGGAGGAAAAGAAGTGGTTAAATGATTATCATAATAAAGTGTACGATATGATCTCACCATATCTTACCGGGGAGGAAAAGATTTGGTTGAAGGAAAAAACAAAGGAAATTCGATCTTTTTAAAATTAATTTGAGTTCGAAATAAGCAAAAGCTTTTACATTTGAAAATTAGTTATTTAGGAAAAAGGTATAGTGAATTCTTCGTGTTTTCTTTTGCCAAAGGCATCCCTTCGGGAGTGTCTTCGTCCCGAAACCCGATAGCTATCGGGTTCGGGATCGTGGCATTTCTTTTTGCCACTAAGACACTAAGACCCTGCCAAGGGCATGCCTATGGCAAAAGTTACACAAAGTAAAAGTTAATAATTTATTTACATAATGTCAGATGCCTGTCTGCCTCAGGCAGATTTCCACCTGACATTGAATAGTGGAGTAACTATAATCCTGCCATATCATTAACTGTCGGATGGAAACCTGCCAGACGTCAGGCAGGCATCCGACAGCATCGTAATATTTAATATATCGAACTCACGTTAATATAACAATATTTTACGTCATGATGAATTATAATTCTAAAATTGTCATTAAACAAATATCTCTGGTAGTCCTTTTAGTATTTGTCATTTCAGGATGCCAACAACCACTCATCTCCCTTTCGGAACGACTGGAAACCTTACCTGATGCGGAAGTTATTCCAATACAACCGGACACCCTGTTCAAATCTGCATATGAGATTCATCTTGCTCAGCCACTCGACCACAAGGATCCAAACGGAGGAACTTTTTATCAGCGGATTTATATTTCTCATATCGATTCTACACGTCCCGTTATATTTATAACCGAAGGGTATGACGCTGATTACAATTATACTACAGAATTAAGCCGACTGCTGGATTGTAATCAGATCGTTGTTGAGCACCGGTATTTTGGAGAATCGATTCCTGATTCAATGAACTGGCAATACCTTACTATCGAACAGGCAGCCAATGATCATCACAGGATTATACAATTGTTCAAGAAAGTTTATAAGGGCAAATGGATATCAACCGGTATCAGCAAAGGAGGGCAAGCCACCATGTATCACCGGTATTATTTTCCGAAAGATGTGGATGTAAGCATACCGTATGTGGCGCCTCTGAATTTTTCCGTTGAGGACACCAGAGCTTATGATTTTTTACGGTCGGTAGGCACTGCAAAATGCAGACAAAAGATCCATGATTTCCAGGAACTTATTTTAAAAAGAAAAAACACCTACTTCCCGATATTCCTTGAACGTTCAAAAAATGAAAGTTATACCTATAGAATTGGTGAAGAACAGGCATTTGAATACAGTGTTCTGGAATATTCCTTTGCTTTCTGGCAATATGGCAGATGGGATTGTTGGGAAATTCCCGATTCTACCCGGACAAATGAGGAAATATTTGATCATTTCTCAAACGTTAGCGATTTCAAGTACTTTTCCGATCAGGGAATAAAAAAGCTTGAACCTTTTTTCTATCAGGCTATGACAGAAATAGGATTCTATGGATATGATTTCTCGGAATTTAACGGCCTCCTTACCGCTGTTAAAAATCCCCTTTTTACCTTTTCAGCACCGGAAAACGTTGAATTGGTATATAATGATCAAATAATGTTTGATGTGAATGATTATATTCAGAATGAGGGAAATAATTTTATTTTTATTTATGGTGAAACGGATACCTGGTCTTCTACTGCTGTGCAGCTTACAGGAAAGACAAATGCATTGAAAATGGTTAAAAAGGGTGGTTCTCACGCAACCCGGATCAGGAACATGTCGGATGAAGAAAAAGAACTTGTTCTTTCCGCTTTAGAGGAAATGTTGGGAATTGAAATAGACAGGTCAAGAATTTGATGTAGGTGATTTGCAGGTGTATGATTATTTCGAAGATATTGAGCCTGCTATATCTGACATATTGCAAAAAAAGGGAAAAATTCTTACCCTGGGTGGCGATCATTCCGTAACCTATCCAATTATTAAAGCCTATTCACAATTTTACAGGACCTGTATACATTTCCCTCGACCTTGATGGGCTTGATCCCGCTTTTGCACCGGGAGTTTCCCACCAGGAACCAGGAGGACTCTCTGTCCGGGATATCCTTTCGGTAATCAATAAACTTAAAAACCCAATCGTAGGCGCTGATATTGTCGAATTAAACCCGCTTCGTGATATAAACGGAATAACGGCTACCGTCGCAGGGAAATTCCTGAAAGAATTTGGCGGAATGATGTTGGAAAAATAAATCTTCCAAAACTTCCGACAGTACCCGGATTTGTTGGTCAGGCAAATATATGATGGAAACTAAAAATTTTTTATCATGGAAATTGAAACAATTGAAGAAGGAGCTTATTATCATATTTACAACCGAGGTATAAACGGAACGGATATATTTAAAGAAAGGAGAAACTATTATTACTTTTTAAATCTATATTCGAAATTTGTTGAACTAATCGCAGATACCTTTGCCTATTGTTTACTTAAAAATCATTTTCATTTCCTTGTCCAGATCAAGGAAAACCCCGCCAGGGTTTACTTGCTCGCACTGGCCATCGTTTAAACCTGCTCCTGAGACATTTTATGTGATTCACTCACAAAATGGTTGAGAACCCTGGCGGGGTTATAGGGTTATAAGGTTTTAATTTCCTCCAGGATCTTCCATGCCATAAGCTGCATACGTGGAATATGAAAGGGCCCCTTCCAGAGATTGCCTTTTAAAGGTACCGATAACCTTCCATCACGGTGAAAATACCCAAACCATTCACCGTATTCCGGGTCTGGAAAAAGTTTATATGTCCATTCATGAATCATTTTATGCCATTCTGCATATTTCTTTTCGCCCGTAAGCTGGTATGCCATTAATGTTGCGATTATCGCTTCATTTTGAGGCCACCAGAATTTCATGTCGTGCCAGTATTCTTGTACCGGATATCCTTTCAAATCACGGAAATATATAATTCCGCCAAATTCCTTGTCCCATCCCCATTCCCACATCCAGTCGAGGATTGTTGTACCCATTCGGACAAGTTCAGGGTCGTTGTTTCTGTATTTAGCTTCCTGCATGATGAACCATGCGGCTTCAATCGCATGACCGGGATTAAGCATCCTGCCATCGAAATGATTTATGATCTCCCCATTTTGACCTACAGTTTCCATTACAACCTTTTGTTCAGGCTTCATGAAATCTTTCTGTATTTCTTCAATGCTTTGGTTAATCCATTTGGTGTAGGAGTTATCATCCAGATTTTTTCTTAATTCCTGAGCCGTTACTATTAGGATCATAGGAAAACTCAATCCTTTAACAGGACGGGTATCTGTAAATTTAGGGGGCAGTAATCCGGGTGTTGAGGAATATTTAATGATAAGATCAAAGATTTCCCTGGATTTATTTACATATTTTTCTTCGCCTGTTGCTTTGGCATATGCGGCATAAGCAATAGCAGCAAAGGTCTCGGAAAATAAATACCTGCGTTTTCGTATTGGCTTTCCTTCCCGTGTCAGATGGAAAAACATACGACCGTCAGTATCGAAACCATATTGGGTTAAAAAATCAATGCCGTGTTTTGCCAGTTCAAGCCACTCAGGTCTATTTTCCACGGTATTATAAAGATTGGCTAATAGCCAGGTAAAACGACAGGTTTGCCAGACACCCTTGTCAGTATCCATGATAGCACCATCCCTGTCGCAGCAAAACATAAATCCACCATACTCTTTGTCGATGCTGTGCCTTATCCAGAATGGAAGAGTATCGTTCAGTAATCCATCCCGGTATGTTTTAATGTATTCATCAATTTTATATGGTTCCATAGTTTTAAAGTATTAACAACTTCGTTTACTTATACCCGTAATTAATTGTATCGGAATTTCAATATTTATGGCTTGATAATAGCTAATTTCATTATACTTTGCATTTTTAAGTCGGCAATCTTCAGTCGGCAGTCGGCAATCTGAAGATTGGGCTATTTATACTTTTCAGGATTTTGAATCATGCGATTAAGTAATCGTCCGATTTCTTCAGATCGTTTATTGAAATCGTTAAAAATTTCTTATAGTATATATTCACAGGCAAGTGCAAAATCAAGCCAAACCTGGGTTTAGGTGTTTTCTATATCTGAATCAGAAATCTTGCTTACGAAATAGGCTTCATACAGACGTTTACGATATCCTTCACCAACATTTGAACAAACAGATCTTTGCCGACTGTAGACTGCCGACTGTGGACTGCCGAATGTAGACTGCCGACTGTGGACTGGAGACTGAGGACTGACGACTTATTCCTGCCTCCTTACCTTCCATATCCCTCCGCCCCTACATCCGTCGGACCGACTCAAGCGGTCGGACGGATTTCCACCCTTCCTGTCTTTTACTTATAACGAATAATATATAACACTATAACACTATAACACGCTAACACATAAACACATAAACACCTTAACACACCCAGTCTCTTTTATCTTTTATCTTTTATCTTATCAATACCTGCCATATTCTTCAACAATCTTAGACAATAATTTTACTTTTTCCGCATTCACTTTAGGTGCAATCGAACATGCTGTACTTAAAATAAACCCCGGGTTATTCATACCGATCTCAAGTCTTTCCCTGACATCCTTTACAATATCCTCGTTTGTGCCATTCAGTAATGTATTAACCGAATCAATATTCCCTTTAATGAACATATCTTTTCCTATTCTGTCAAAAGCATCTTTTAGCTCCGCATTTCCGATGGGTGGGGGATCAAGGCATTCCAGTCCGTTTATTCCGGAGTCCCGCATCATTTCCAGCCTGTCGTTTATATGACCACAAGTGTGTAAATAAACAAATTTGCCTTCTTCCTTTATAGCTCTGGCAATCCTGGTAAGATAAGGCAATTCAAAATTCCTGTAAAATTCAGGAGAAATAAATCCCATTCCTGCAAAAGGCGAGGATATTTTAATTGCATCAATATTTTTAGAGCAGATACCTTTGGCCATTCTTATGACACCATGTGTGAATTTGTCAAGGATATCCTTACATTTTTTTGGTTCCAATACCATTGCCATCAGGGCATTCTCGTAGCCCAGGAGATCCAGTAGATAATCAAGCGAAGAAGATAGTTCTCCGTGAACGGAATATTCTTTTTTTATTTTGTTATCCAGGATATCAAATATCCTGAAGGGATCATCCCGGTCGATGAAAACATAGCAATTCTTTGATGCAGGAATATAATCAAGTTCGTCAGGAATTTCTTCTACATCAACATCCCGAATATCCACTTGCCTTTCCTTAAAAAACTCACCCAAGGGCAGGTCATCATCCACGTAGACTTCCTTACGGTCTTCAAAAGTAGCTGTTTCGCTGCCATTTATAATTTCATAATTTTTAATTTTCGATCTCCAATCCTTATAATGTCCGTGAACAGATACCAGGATACCGTCAAAACTGAATTTCTCCCTCAGAAAGATCAGGGCTTCGGCATATTTTTCCGCATCAAGCCAGACCTCCATGGGAGTGATTCCTGTTCCCTTTAGTTGCTGGTTAATGAACCCGAAGCTGAACTGACACATCAGCGGCACCCGGTCAGGTGTTTTTAATTGCATTGCTGCTAAAATGCGGTCTCTTGGTGTCATGATTTAAAATGAATTAAAAAGCCGGATTGTTTTTCGATTAATTTCCAATAAATTTGCTTTCATCATTTTAGTTTATCATTTAAGCTTTTATATGTTAATCCGGTAATATCTTTTATGCTATTCCTGGTTATTAAGCTAAAAATATAACCAAAAATAACACTTGTACACAAACCAATAAATCCGTAAAGCAGGAAGGATACCGTTGTGAAGAATTTTACATATAACAGAAGAATTGTGCCTGAAACAAATCCCCATAAAGCTCCTTTTGCATTAATCTTTTTGAAGAAAATTCCCATAGTAAACAAGCCGGCCAGGCCTCCGGCCAGTAAACCGAGAAATGTATTAAAATAATCAAAAAGCGACAACAAATTCCAGGTGGCCATGAACATTGCCAGTAATACACCAATTCCCCCGGCTACTATTCCTGTAATTCTTGCTACCCATAGACGATTGGAATCAGAAGAGCCAGGCTGGAAATGCCTGTAAAAATCAACAGTAAAAGCTGTTGATATGGAATTTATGTTGGATGAAATTGTGGACATACTTGCTGAGAAGATTGCGGCGATCATTATACCCGCAATTCCTATAGGCATTTTTACCATGATGAAATGCGGGAAAATGGAATCGGCATTCTCCATGGCAAGGTTCAGTTCAAGAGGCTGAGTTTTGAAGTATGTATACAGGCCTGTTCCGATGAAATAAAAAATGATGGAGACAGGGATGCATAACAGGGCATTGAACCAAATACTTTTTGTCGCAGCTTTTTCATCCCTGGTAGTCATATACCTTTGAATGACAGCTTGGTCACTGGTATAGGGAATAAGATTCAGGGCGAGTCCCCCAAGCAATACAACCCAGAATGTTGCCCTTGTAAAATCAAAAGAAAAATCGAACATACGCATTTTATGATCATCTATGGTAATATGTATCACGGAATTCAATCCGCCTTCAGTACCTGCAACTACGAATACTACGGTCAAAATAGCTCCTCCAAGTAACACTATACCCTGAATTACATCACCCCAGATTACGGCTTCCACTCCTCCCATGGTACAATAAATAATAGTGATTATACCCATTAAGGCAATGCAGAGGTAAATGTTAATGCCTGTAACTGCTGTAAGTGCAAGAGAGGGAAGGAATAATACAAGTGCCATACGGACGATCATAAATAGAAGGAATAAACCGCTCGCCAGGGATCGGGTATTGTAATCAAACCTTTTTTCCAGATATTCATATGCAGTTGTTACGTTTAGCTTTCTGAAAAACGGCAGGTAATATCTAACCACCGGCCAGGCAATAATAGGGATGGTGGCAGCCATAACAAAATATTTCCAATCAGTGGCATAGGTTTTTGCCGGAATAGTAATATAGGTTATGGCACTCAGTACAGTAGCAAAGATGCTGATCCCGGCTGCCCACCAGGGAACCCTGCCACCGCCTTTAAAGAAGTCGTTTGTTGATCTTTCGCGATGCATGAAATAATATCCGACAAAAAGCATCCCCAGAAGATAAATTCCAAGTACTGCCCAGTTAAGCCATCCAAACCTGATATTAGTGTGCAACTTCCCGTAGTAAATTTTTGGAGACCTGACACCTGGCTTGATTTCTCCATTGACCACTACGAAACCATTATTCCATTTTACCATAGGAGCCCCCGCCGGACCCGGATAGGGATAATCATGGACTTTTATCCAGGTGTTAGTAATGGTATGGTATGCAATGACTTCTTTATTGAACCTGAAGTCTTCAGGTTTCATTGTAAAATATGCATATTTTTCTTTTAGCAAGTTGTTAAGCTTTACTGTATCTCCTGTTTTTATGATTTCTTTAATTTTACGGTCTCTTTTCCAGGCTTTGAAAAAGATATCCCGATTAACGCCCCCTGTAAAAAGAATATGGTGAGAACCAATGGGAATACCAGAAGCTCCATGAAGTGATATTGTATCTTTCCCATCCGGAACAACAGGGGCAGTCTTCTTCCATTTTTGCGTTTTTGGATTATATTCAAGGCCATCCGTCAAAATCAGAGGGTTTTCCATGTCGGCAGGGTAACTTGAACCGCTGAATAAATAAAAATGTTTTTCCTCAGCCGCATTCTGTCCTATGGCAACAGGCTGTAGTCGGGGAGGACCAGGAAAGTCATCCATTATTTTCCATTCAAAATTATTACTTTCCCATTCTGACAGATCGAGAGACAAAAAAGTATTTGTAAGTTCACCATCAGCATATCCTCCGGCCAGGTAAATTGTCTGATCCACAAGTGCGCCGGCCATCCGGCTCATAGTAAAGGGCAGTGAAGGAAGGATTACTGTTTCTATTTGTTTTGAGACAGGATCCCATTTCATAAGAAATACTGAAGAGAAGGATTCTATATTGTTGCTTCCTCCAATGCAGATGACACCTTCAGGGACAGTTATTGATACACCGTAGGCAACCTGGTAAGGTATTTTAAAACCGGTGTGCCATTTATATTCACCTTCTGAATTATATTCCAGGGCAAAGGCGTCATCATAATAGGCTTTTTTGCCGCCATCCCATACCGGTTTACCAGGGAAATTTGCACCTCCCGCTACCAGAAGTACATCATTAGAAACACCAACAAATGGGGCCGATACACCGGGCTGAATATTCTGTCCGGGAGCCGGGGGCAATACCGGTAGTTCTTTCCATACAATACTGTTCTTAAAACCTTTTCCATATGAAGTGAGCAAGTTGAAATGCAGAAGCAGGAAAAGAAAAATTAACCAGAATGACTTAGGTTTCATAAGAAATTCCGAGGCCCTTTGTTGATGCTTTTTCTGATGGTGTTGAATTTCCATATGAAATCTATTTATTACAGTAACTAAAAAAATTGATACTTTTAAGTTCTGACAACATTTGATCCTCTTCTTCAACTGTTAGATTTTGAATAGGCACTCTGTTTGGGCCACAATCCAGACCAAGGAATTTCATGATCCTTTTTCCTCCAACAACATTGCCTCTGTAATGTACAAGCACATTGATGAAATTCTGTGATTTGTTCTGGTACTCTCTGGCTTTTTCCATATTACCTGCCAGAAATTCTTTTTTAATGTTAAAATATATTTCCATGGCGTGGTTATATGTTCCACCTACACCTCCGGTAGCTCCCAAAGCAAGTCCGCAGATCAGAGTTTCATCCTGACCATGAAGAATATCAAATTTTCCGTTTTCCACGAGCATGCACTGGTTGAATTCATACAGGTTTTCATGCGTATACTTTATGCCGGCGAGGTTAGGAATTTTTTCTGATGCCTGCTTTAAAAATTCAACCATAGGGAGAAAGACTCCGGTAAATCCAGGCATATGATAAAAGTAAAAAGGAAGGTCGGGCGCTTCACCGGCCAAAGCTTCACAATATTCTACCAGTTCCTGCACCATTGAGGGTTTAAAGAATACAGGCGCCATGGTGCCGAAACCCCAGGCTCCAATTTCGCGTGCCTGCCTCGCAAGTTTTTTACCTTCTTCCACTCCCAGTCCGCCCACATGAATGATGGTTTTAAAATTATCAGGACTTTCAGCTACCCATCTTTCAGCCACTTTCATTCTTTCGTCAACCGACAATAGAAAACCTTCCCCTGATGTTCCGCAAATAAAAGCACCATCCACCCTATTTCTTACATAAAATTTTGCATAATCTTGAATTAGTTCCAGATTAAGTGATCTGTCCTTTTTCATTGGTGTAAAAGGGGCGGCGATAAAACCGTTGATTTTTTCCATATGTTTTAAATTTTAAAGATTATTGTTTTTCTTCCGTATTGAATGTCGAGGCAGGTAAGCCCTCTTTATTAATAAGATTGCCTTCCGTATATGGTTTCCAGCCATACCGGACAGCCACCGGATTTTTAATTTCTTTGTTATGTATGATAATATGTTTCCCTTTAATTCTTGCTTTTGCAGGTTTAAAGGTCCGGTCCGTCCCTGCAATCTCGAAGCCGGTGATCTTCTTATTATCTTTCGTAGCTAAACCTGTTCCACAATGGTCAAATGAGAGCCATATTTTACTTTTCCTGGTAAATGAACTTTTGTAAAGGGGCCCACTATAGGTGATATCGCGGTTATATGTTTGTGCCAGCGCCCAGAGAGCAAGTCTGTTTCCTACATCTTTCTTATTTTTTGGATGAACATCAGTGGGATGTCCAATATCACTGGTAACTGCCATTCCGCAACCTGGAATGATGTCCAAAAATCGTCTCTGACTATCTCTGAATTCCGGCCATGAATTCCTGGGTTCAATGCTTGATAGCTGTACATAAAGGAATGGAAAGTCTCCAATTCCCCATTTATCCCTCCAGTCGTTAACCAGCATTGGGAAGAGCTCATTGTGCACGGGAATATTCTCCGCGTTCGATTCACCCTGGTACCATATTACTCCACTGATACCAAATGGAATTAGCGGAGCTATACCAACATCAAAAAGATAGGTTGGTTCAAAGGGATGTCGTTGCAATGGATTATCGGTACCTTCAAGATTCTTTGAAGCCCGTTCCCTGCACCACTCTGAAACCAGATCGTTGTTCCGCCAGTCAGTTAACATATCCACCAACCAGGGATGTGATTCCAGGATTGTGCGACTTACCCATGATTCTGTGTTTGATCCACCTTTTGCATTATGGACTAAACCAATGGGTACACCAAGTTCATTATGTATCTTTTTTCCGAAAAAATAGCCCACTGCTGAGAATTCCGCTGCAGTTTCCGGAGTACATACTTCCCAGGGCCCAAAATTGTAAAAATCCCCCTTATTGATTTTTTCGAGTTGCTCTTTGGTAAAGGCTATATTACCTGCCCAGGCAATGGTTTTCATGTTAAACAACCGTATTTCGGGATAATTTGCTTCCGGTATTTCAGTTTCAGACGTTTCGGCACTATTCAGTGCAAAAGCCATGTTCGACTGTCCTGAACATAGCCATACTTCTCCGACAAGAACATCACTGAAAACAATTTCTTTGTCAGCAGTAATTTTTACCGTATAAGGTCCGCCAGCTTCCATAGCAGGAAATTCTACCTGCCATTTACCGTCATAGCCGGCTGTCACGCTTTGGATTTGTCCGTTAAAGCTAACTTCAACCACATTTCCGTAATCAGCATTTCCCCAGATTTTTAAAGGTATTTCTCTTTGCAATATCATATGATCGGAGAAAAGAGCTGGTACGGACAATCCTCCATAATTCCCTGCGATAGCTGAAAAAATGGTTTTTGCAATAATCCCTGCCCCCTCAACCAGGGGATGAACGGAATCGGGAAACAGGTCAGGCCGCTTATAGAGTGGGGAATGGAGATCGATAAGGGTAACGTTTTTGTTTTTCGAGACTTGCTTAATAGCCTCCTGAATTTCCCGGAAATAGTCCCTTGTGCTTGTTTTGAATCTTTTGTGCCAGGAGAATATGGGTGACATGCGGCAAATCCAGATCTTGGGTTTCGGTTGAGCGTTAAGATTCGAAAAAAGATCGATCATGGCCTCGTAATCAGGAATAAATTCATCTTTGTAGTTAGGCCAGTTCCTTGGGTCTGTATCATTCAAACCCAGATGAATAATTACGACATGAGGTGCAAAATTCACCGCTTCATGGAAAAGTTGTGTCTCCCAGTATGGTTTGTGTCCTTTCTTCAGCATGGTGGCACCACTGAATCCAAAGTTCCTGACTTCGTATTTATCTCCCAGTAATTCCTGCAATTGGGCAGGGTATGAATTATTCTCACGGTTTTCTATACCATAGCCATAGGTGACACTGTTACCCACACAGGCAACCCGGATTTTTTCTTTATATTCTGATTCATTTATTGGAAGGGTTTGTGAAAAACAAATTAAACGGGAACCAAAAAGAAGTATAATTCCTATAATAGTCTTAATCTTAGTTGTTTTCATTTGGGATAAATGTATCGGAATTTATTCACTTCGTTCATGAGATCGGGAGTGTATCAAAACCCGGATTATTAGGGTTCACGCAGAGTCCGCAGAGAAGCGCAGAGAATACAATAAATTTATATTCAACTGCTTACAATTTGTGATCTTTGCGTATACTCCGCGTTCTTAGCGATTAAATATAGTTTTGATACAGCCCATAAGTTCAATGTTTTGAGGTTTACAAACAATTAACAATTAGAAATTAGAAATTAAAAATTAGAAATTAAAAATTTAAAAAAAGTTATTTAGATGTTTTGCTTGAAATTGATCCTAAAATCTTTTTAAGCTCACCTGATTCATTAACCAAATATTTTCCTGTTTCTTTATCTCCAATGTCAAGAGCATTAAATATATTTAACCAATAATTTGATTCCCGCATTTCTCTTAATGAAATGGTAATTTTATTTTTAAAATCAGCCCTTGATGATGCTGCTTGCGCTTCCTCATAGTTAGCTCCGCTTGATGTTGCCGCTTTTGTCAACTGGTATTTCATC
>Ga0209986_10000616_pt1 | contig 34844 bp, 37 predicted proteins | sample BlataG_FD_183168 | JGI IMG/M metagenome (GOLD analysis project Ga0209986, IMG submission 183168) | Deep subsurface microbial communities from Black Sea to uncover new lineages of life (NeLLi) - Black_00105 metaG (SPAdes) (version 2) | ecosystem: Environmental > Aquatic > Marine > Oceanic >...
ACTCCATTGTAATATGAATCCGTTAGTTTTAAAAACCAAAATCCCGACCTGTGCCTATTACTTTCCCGCAGTGCGGACATATTACATTTTCATCAGGATCAGTAGTTAGACTATGTCTTGCTGTACATTCGTTGTAACCTTCCCCATTCCAAGCCCATTCTTCTGTACACAAAGCTGTAAACCAAATGACGTCCAAGAACTTCCCACAATTCCTGCAGCAAACTCTGTCGCCTTTCTGTTTAGTGATCATATAATACACCTCGTCTTACATTGAGAGAACCAACTTCCATACCGATTTTCCCAGCCCTTGAGCTTTCTATTTCAGCTAATTGAAACAAGTGCGGCAGACGTTTCTTTATTTTCTGTATTAGTTTCTTATCTTCAAATATCTCTATCAGTCTACTGACCATGGCTCATTCTTATTATGCCCTAAAATCCAGGAAAGTCAAGATTTTCAAAGAGTTTCAAAATTCACTCCGTTAAAGCCTGTTAGATACCATAAGGCTTCATACAATGATGACACTGATGCTTTGCTGAACTTCGTAAAGTTCTCGACGGGCTCGAACAATAAGCGCCTTACTCCCCTCACCCCCGTATCAAGTACGGGGCAGGCTCTAATCCTCTCCCCAAAGGGGCGAGGAAGTTAGGGAATAGGGATCAGGAAACAGTAACCCCTCATCCCTGAAACAATACTGAAATGATATTCAGCACAAGGTTCAGGGCAGGCTTAGAGACATAAGAATTAAAGCGAATGGTCGTAGGGCGTGAAATAATTACACTGGATACCCTGGTCCCCTGATCAAGTCAGAGGATGCCAGGGTATGACAATAAGTACGCTATAGGGCCAATATACCTTCGTTGGAAACTACACCTGAGGTGTCCAGTGATAAATTACAGATTACGCAGAAATATAAACAAACCATAGAATTAAACGCGGTATCGTTGCACTCGCAGGATCATTACTTCGCAGTATCGCTTCGTTTCTCGAAAATCTCGAAACAACCTCGCCCTTGCTGAAAACGTGACCGATCACAAAAAACTACCCCGTTAAGTCATGAAATATCGAAATATTTGCAATTAGTTGAAATTACCTCTTGACAAGTAATCATATATTGCTATAATGTATCGTATGCAGGTAGTGATAGCAGATAGGAGGAAATATGAAAAAGAATAAAGATGAATGGACTCTTAGTGACGAAGAGTTAATTGAGTTCATTGAGGAAGCTGATAAGTTTTCAGATGTGGCATCTCGGCAAAAGAAAAAGCGCCGGATAGTGGTCAATGTGGCTGACTGGATGTGGCGAGCCTTAAAACTGGAGTCAAAAAGAATTAATATACCGATTAACGAAATCGTTCGAATGGCAATACTAAATCATTTACGGGAAAAGTAAAGTAAGTAGTATTAATGAGGGTTTTAAATGAGTAACGAGGATTTAAAGGGCAGGTATCTTGATGCGAAACAGGTTTCAGCAAAGTATCGTATCAGTATAAAAACAGTCTATCATTATCGCAAAACAGGATTCTTGCCAGGTTTCAAATTAGGCAGCAGGGTCTTATTCGACAAACTTGATCTCGACGCACGAATCGAAGAGATCAAAGAAATAAGTACGCGGAACAAGCGCACGTCGCGCGTGTGCAGTACGCGGAAAATTGTTGACTAACAGACCCTGCTGCATATACTAAGGGCATGGAGGAATAGATGAAAATACCCAAAATCAAGCTCAAGCCTCGAGGCAAGAGTGGGATTTATTGGGTACGCTATTCCTGGCAATGCAAGCGATGGCATTACAGTCTTGGGACGGCAGATGAAGCAGTTGCCCTGCTGATGGTTGCAAATATCAAAGCAGAAATGCAACTCGGTTTCCACCGTCCGTATAAACAAGTGATCTTTGACAATCTATTCAAGCGTTATAAGCAAGAAGAATGGCCTAACAAAGCACCATCGTCACGTGATCGTGATGAAACGAGCAGCAAATTCCTGCTCGCTGAGTTCGGCGGTAAACCGATTATTGAAGAACAACTCCGAGAACAAATGAGAGCATACCGAACCAAACGACGCAATGGACAGATATATATCGAGGATGTTTCACGGAAGAAAGAGGTAAAGGACAGCACTATTAACCGCGAGGTCTCGCTCATGAAACGCATTACAAATCTTGCAAACCACGAATGGGGACTGCTGCGAACTGATCCCCTACAACGCTTTCCGATGTTCAAGGAAAAACCACGAAAACGTCCTATCACTCCTGACGAATGGCAGCGACTGCTCAGTGCATCTGAACCTGAATTGCGGGATTATCTTATCATCGCACGTTATACAGGGATACGCCCCGGCACACGAAATCATGGTATCCTTAGCTTAACCTGGCGTGATATTGACCTTGGTGACTGGAAAATAACCGTGCTTGACAGTAAAACAGGTGAAGGACGCGTCGTTTACATGGATGAAACCGTGCATAAGATTCTTACAAGACGCCAAGCTCGAGCGACATCGAAATGGCTTTTCCCAAGCAAAGACGGTAATAGGCGTTACTCTTTCCGTGGTGAGTTTAAGCGAGCTAAAGAAAGAGCTAAAATCATAAATCTTCGCATCCACGACTTAAGACACGCATTCGGAACAGATAAGAAAAGCGAAGGAGTAGATACCGCATCTCTGTCCAAGCTTATGGGTCATAAGAGTATTAAGACGACTATGCAGTATGGTGAGCCGAATGAAGAACATCTGCGCAAGATTATGAAGTCCAGACCAAAATCCTCAGAAAAAAATGGCCCAAAAGTGGACCAAATTGAGGATGAAAATTAGCAAAGCTATATACGCCTGTAGCTCAGTCGGATAGAGCAACGGATTTCTAATCCGTTTCCAGCATTTTTAATAACCCTTGAAATCACAGCAGAAATCGCACAAAGTCAAGCCAAATAACATTTTGCACAATTCTGTCTATTACTGGGAATTCTGTTTATTACCGTATGTTTTGGTCAAAAGTTGGCACTATTTTGGCACAAGATAAATAGAGGGTCGGTGGTGAATAACTACCGGCCCTCTCTATTTTATAGAACGTAATTCCAAAAGTGTCTATTAAATTTCAACCAAAGTGTACCACATGTGCTGAAGAAAAATACTCAATAAACAAAGATGCATTTTCTATCATTTGCAATAAAACCACTTGTCTTCTTCAAGCGCGCGCTTAATTGCCTGACAGCGCTCAATTTGATTATTAGAATATTTGCGTAGCTTTTCTTCATTACATGCTTTTTGATAATATTGAATTGCCTGCATTAGGCTATCCAACGCTTTGAACAATGTGCTACAGTTTTCCTTTACACGATTCTGATACCATTCATCTTCTGCCGCTTTTGCCCAATTAAAATACAAATCACCTAGCATCATATGAGCTCTTGTATTGTCTGGATCAATATCTACTACACGATCAAGGCAACCTTTTGCGTTTATTAAATTCCCTTGTTCAAGATCAATTTCTGCTATACATAACAAAGGTTGCGTATTCTCAGGTTCAAATTGATTCGCAATTTCAAATCTTTTAGTAGCTTCTGTATATTGTTTTTGCTTTTGCAGGATCAATCCAGATTTAATGAGAAGATTTACATTTTCTGGTTCGAAAACCAACAAGGAATCATATATCATTAATGCTTCCTCATAGCATTGCAAAGCTATTAGAACGTCAGCATATTCACTCACCACAACGCTTGAAACTCCCAATGGATTAATAAGAAGCCGTTTATAGTATTGAAGTGCCTTTTCAGGCTGATGCCGAACATAGTTAATGCGCCCGGCGTTTCTCAAAGCAGTTACGTTGGTCGAATCATGTGCAAGTACTTTGCCAAATATGACCAATGACTGCTCAAAATTCCGGAGGCAGGCATGCACCAAAGCTAAACCATTCAATAAATCTACGTCTGTAGAATCAATCGTCAATCCCTTCTTATAAGTATTTACTGCTGCATTATAATCCTCGATTTGTGCATAATAAGCGCCTAATGCTACATAGATCTGTGGGTTTGATGGATTTGAAATACACAACTGCTTATATAATGACAGTGCTTTTTCATTATCATTCAGCTCAATATAGATGGTCGCCAGAGCCCAATAGGATTTAAGTTGTGTGCTGTCTAATCTTACTGCTTCTTCAAAATGACGGATAGCGTTGTCATATCGGTTTTCCAGCATAAATTCGAAACCAATGGCATATTCCTGTTCCGCAAGTTCTTTGGTGCTCAACGGGTAGAGTTGTGTCTGCGATGGATCTCCTGACGAGGTCTGACGTCCCGGGCATCCTGCAACCGCCATACAGAGAACCACAATTATCATGAGCCGGGATTGAATGAATCGCATTGTCATAATATTTTAACCTTCATCAGGAATTAGTATATAAGCTGATACTGTAATTTAAAGAATAACCAACTGGCCTTAAACTCCCAGCCAATAATACTTGCATCGGAATTCACTGTCTTCAAAATGCCATCAGTGTCGAGATAAAACATGGTTTGTGGTGGTAGTTCAAAGGTAAAAAGTGATGATACAAATAGTCCGTTGCTGATCGATTCATGCTGAGCAATGGCCCAGAACCAGAGTTGTTTAGAAAACCTATATTGCGCAGTCGATTCGACTGTAGTGATATTATAGGCAGAACAGGAATACATATCAAGATCTGCGACTTTGGATGCACTACTTATCATTTTTTCAACTGTTTTTGAATATCCAGTCATAATATTATCTTTTGATGTAACCACGCATTATATTAGAGTCCTCTATGACTAAACCAATCATATCTGTAATTTTATGATATCAATATCATTTTTCACCATAGACAAGAGGAGCCAAACAACTTAGAACTATATATTTTTTCGTCAATAGTCATATGACCCATGAAGCTATATATGGAAAATTCTCCATCGGGATGAGGTGAACAACTATACTCATACAAGAACTCACGCGGACGAATACGCCAGAAATCGATTTGCCATTCTTGATGAATCGATTTATATAAATGCAAATTTTTGAAAGGAATCGCAATTTCCACAGTCCAGCATGAATCAGTGATGTTTACCGCAGCGTGCCAATCTAATTTAATTTTATACACTTCACGCCACTCTTTTTTGTAGTAGTGTGTGTGTTGGATACCAAGAGGATTAACATAAAGAATATAACTTTCATTAATGTCAATACGAGGTTTTATGTAGATTTTAACAAGATCATTTGTGCCGCTAAGAATTCTTTCGGTTTTATGATTTTTAATTGTTGTAGCCTTTATCTTAGAAATAGTATCATCATAGCAGGTAAAGCCAACGTATAACATCTTGTTATCATAGCCTAATAATACTTGTGTTCTTACCGAAGGATTACACATATTGCCAGGATTGATTTCATAAAAACTGTCGATCACTGTTGCAGATTGCCAGGAGTTTTCATCAAAAATGCCATTTATTGTAATGCTTTCGCGAAATCTTGCCGGTCTTATTTCAGGTGCCTTATAAATTTGCGCATAAATGAAACTTTGAACAATCAATAGTGATAGTAATTTTGCCAATATAGCTATGTTAGTTTTGCGCCAGCAATGTGAATGCAAAATATCAAGGTCTAAATTCATGTTGTAATTTCAAGAAGATCTTCGTACTTATATTTTCATAGTTTTGCAAGTCTTTTAGATCATTGCTGTTTTCAAGGGTCTGATTCACTCCCAGATAGAATGTTGTAAAAGGTGTAGCTTCATAAGAGAACAATGGATAAAAGCAGCATGTATTTGATGTAGAATTGTACTGCAGTACGGTTCGCATATATATGTTTTTAGCAAAACGGAAACCGCATGTAAAATCTACTGCTGATATATTTAATTCCTGATTATTATAATCATTTATCCATAATATATATTGATAATAGGTACATTTCAGTGATAATCTGCCATAATAGAATGTGCTCCAGACAAGTGGTACAAACTTGTAACCAAGAACATAAGGCTCAGCAAGAAAACTAACTTGACGCCCATAATTAATTGACATTCCTAAATTGATGTTCTTTATTGAAGTCATAGACAAACTTACTGCACCTGTCCAAATATTATGAAAATCAACCATCTCATAGATCCGGTCATTTAAAGAATAGGAAAACTGAGTGGCGATTTGATTTTTAAGGTTAATAGATATAGCCGCAGAACGTTCAAAGCCGATATGTTCATCAAAATATCGCCTTTTTTCTCCAGCCTCTAAACTAAGAATTATTGATTCGATAAGATATCTCCGTAATGGCGCAGTTAACCCCATGCTAATATAACGTTCCTCACAGTCGTTATAATAAATGAATCCGTTATCAGAACGAAAATTTGACGATAATCCTTTATAAAAGGCGTTCAACTGTAGAATTTTGCTCTTGTGAGACACTTGGAGCACAAAGGCAGAACCACCAAATTGCTCTCCATCAAAAGCACCCGTATGGTTCTCAAAATAACGATCATAAATATTGCCAATTAAAGTTGTATCATCAGGTTCCTTTGTCAAAGAAACCAGTCCCTGAAAACTTATTGCATTACTTGTTAAGAATACTACATTGCCATCCAGACCTGCAACGTGATTATGACCTCCATTCAACAAATTACGATTAACTGATATTATGCCAAAATGAGAATCGGGCGATAACCTTTTTTTTATTCGTATGATATTGGAAAAACTTTTTTTATCACTTCCAATAACTGCACTCCTTTCAGCAAATGGCACAATCCATGGCGTATTTCGGTCAAAAGCCCCTACATACCCAATACTAAAGGACTTCATGCTGCCTGTATATTTTAGTCCGAATAATAGATCATTCAAAGCCCTGCTGTAAAATACCGAAATTGGTGTCTCAAAAAAGGCTCTACGTTCTAGAAAAAAAGGACGTTTTTCCGGATAGTAAAAAGCAAAGGTTGTATTCAAATCAATTTGTGGCGCATCGGATTCAATCTGCGAAAAATCGGGGATAATAGTCCAATCAATGATATTGTTGTAGTCAAAATAATATTTTCCACTTATGCCGGCTCTGCATGTAAAATCTTTGTTTGAGTAACCGGCTGTATCAATATCAACACCACCAGTTACGTAAGGCAATAACTCCACTTTCTTTGGCTGTACGATCTTGTCATTTATATACAATTTCCCGTAAAAAGTATAAACTGAATAGCCTTTGACCGAAGGAGCCCAATAGTAAAAGTAAATATATTCCCGTGGGTATTTACGCATGAAATTTATTCTCCAATACTCTATCTTATTTGAAGGAAACCTAAGACTCTGAAAAGGTATCTTGACTTCAATAGTCCAGCATGAATCCAGTTTCTTTGCTGCTGCATACCAGATAAGATCAATAATTTCAACATAACTCCACAATCCTGGTTTCTCTTCCACGTTATAAAAACACATCTTGAATCCATTAGGATTTACCCAAAAACTATAGGATTCAGTCTTCTCAATATCGGTATTGAGATGAATCCTTATCTGGTCATCGTCAACAATTTCATAGTTCTCAATGGATGCTGGAATCAATGAACGTACTTTATTCATTTCTTTTTCATGGCATATAAATCCAAAATAGAGATTCTCATCATCATAAGCAACTAGTATAGTTGTTTTTACAGGCGCAACCATTCCATATTCAATCCAATAATCATGAAAATCATCTGAGATAGTGCCTGCTTCATTCCAAGCTTCATCATCCAAGGAACCATCTACGTAGATAGGTTGTGATATTCGATTTGCATATATTTCTGGAGAAAAGAAATCTTGTCCAAAAAGTGGATTTAAGGACAAAACAATAGTGCATAATAAAGTTATACTATGCAGTCCTAAATTGTTCATCATAGAGTTTTCTATATGACATTACACTATTATACAATTTATCATGATCGTCAAATCCTTTGATAATACCATTTTCAATAAAAATTATGCGATCAGCATGCATTAAACTGAATAATCTATGAGCAATGAAAATAGATGTTTTATTCTTTAATACATGCACCATTGCTTCATGAATGAGTATCTCAGATTCAGAATCTACCTCTGAAGTTGCTTCGTCAAAGATTAGTATTTTAGGATTTTTTAAAATAACTCTGGCAATTGCCAATCTCTGTCTTTCACCGCTAGACAACCGCGTACCTCTTTCGCCAACTTGCGTCTTAAGTCCATTAGGTAAAGAAAGTACAAAGTCATAAAGATTTGCAATCTTCAATGCATTAATTACTTCATCATGAGTTGCATCGATGTTTCCAATCTTTACATTATCATAAATGGTTCCCGATAAAATGGTTGGGTTTTGTAACACAGTTCCGATATTTTTTCTTAGTAAATCCGTTGAGATTGCGTTCAGGTTTATGTTATCGATAAAAATATTTCCTAATTGTGGTTTGTAAAAATTGATCAGCAACCTTGCTATTGTACTTTTCCCCGCACCTGATCTACCAACAATAGCGATTCTTTCGCCTGGATTAATGAGAAATGATATATGTTTCAATACCGGTTCATTTTTATTATATGAAAACGTGACATCTGAAAATTCGATTTTCCCTCTTATATTATAGCTATCTTCGCTGTTCACTATCTTATTAGATTCTCTAGGAGTATCGAATATATTAAACACTCTTTTCAGCGATGCAAGCGAAGTTTGTAAAACCATATTTAAATTGACCAGTGATTGAACTGGACTATATAAGTATCCCAGATAACCAGTAAAAGCAACAAAACCACCAAGCGTCAAATGACCCGCCATTATTTCTCTTCCACCAAACCAAAGGATAAGTAATGGACCCAAGGAACCTAATATAGATGTCGTCATACCAGAAAGCTGGGAAGTTTTTGTAAGATTAAGGTGAGCATTAAATGAAGAATTTAGTTTATCAAGTGCTTTATTTGCTTGTATATCTTCAATGCAAAATGTTTTTACTGTGGTGATGGAATATAGAGTTTCGTTGAAGATACTGAAAACTTGAGCTATCTTTTCTTGTAGATCGGTTGCCTGCCGTCGAATTTTGCTTGAAAAAAAATATATTGAATACCCAAAAAAAGGTAGTATAATCATTGCTAAAAAAGCTAATTTCCAATTTAGAAAGAACAATGCTGTGACTCCGCCAATGAAAATCAATAAATTGCGTACAAAACCGAGTAATGTATCAGTCATCAAACCCTGCAAACGACTAGCATCACTACTTAATCTGGCTTGCAAATATCCAACCTTTGTATTATCATGAAAAGTCATGCTTAGGTGTTCTATATGTCGAAATAATTCATGTTGAAGAAAAATTGTTAGCTTAGACCTGACCAAGAAAAGCAGAATACTACTTAGATAGTTGCCTACGGCAGTACATAGTGTGAGGAATAAGAATCCTAAGGCAATTAAGTTTAATGCTGAGATGTTTTTTTGGGGGAAAATATTGTCAATTGCATATCTGCTGATCAATGGCAGCGGCAGTTGAAAAATAACAACGGAAAGGCTAATAATAATTGCACCAATGCCATTTTTCCACCATGGTTTACTCATTACTATAAACCGAAGATACAATTTAATATATTCTTTCATCTATCTGAAATTCATGTTTTTAACAAAATCAAAAGCTTGGGGATTATTTTCTAATATTGTTGCATAAGTTACCAACTCGTCATGCAATCCGGAAAGTATCAAATGACAATTCTCTTTTTTTCGTTCAAAGTCAAATTTATGATTTTTGACAGCATGGGAAAAACATATTCCGCATATCTTTGCAGCCCAGCATTTTATACAGTGAGTTTCAGATGCACTCAAGTATTGTGTTAGCATATTTTTTATTTTATTCAGATCTAATCCCTTGTCAATATTTCCAATATTGTATGCATTACCAACTTTTTCACATGGATGAATATCGCCATTTGTATTAACGAAAATTTTTTTCAGTCCCGGAAAACAGCATCCATTTATTGAAATAGTATCATATGGTTCGTCTAGTTTTCTTGCATGTAGTAAAACCATACTTTTTTCGAATAGTGCTTTCTCAAATGCAGTTGGCTCCTTTCCTGCTATTCGTGCATTAATGTAGTTTCCTTTTAATGTTTGCATTTGTTTTTGCTTTTTTTTATAAATATCTGGCGTATATCTGTCAAAGAAATTAGTATCGTCTCTTTTAACACTGGAGCACATTATATGATGTCTTTTAACGAGTTCATTTGTTTCAAAAAAATTGTTGATTTCATACAAATTATAATCCGGAGCAAGTGTAATAGAAAATGAAACATGTTTATCATAATATTGCCTGTTTATTTTTTTGATATTGGATAGGTTAGATATTATCTTGTCATAAGTTGGTTTGTTATTTTTGTCAACACGATAGCTGTCTTGTGTGCTTTTAGGACCATCAAGACTGATTTGTAAATCGATATTATTTTTGATTACATAGTTGGCGATATGTGGATCGCTGAGCAATACACCATTGGTATCAATTCTGATTATGTAGTCACTATTTGAATTGGAGTTTGAAAGAACATCACTTAAATACACAATTTTTTGGAATACTGTCAATGGTTCGCCACCGTATATGGAAATTGCTTTATTTTCTGCTTCCCTAGCGTGGCGTGTATAAAAATTTGCTGCCTTTTTTATCAATTTGTTACTCATCGACTTGCTTGAATGTAATCTTTCGAAATAGTATGTACCACTGAACGCACAATATTTACATCGTAAATTACATGAGTCTGTGATATTCAGGCACATATAGCCTATCTGCGAGGATAATTTTAATTTAGTTTGTTCATCCAATGGGTGGTGATGCATTTTTCTAAATCTTGCTGGGGAAAATAATCCTTTGGATTTATGTAGTTTAATCTCTTCAAATGCTTTAATAATATGCTGTCTATTATATTTACTAATGTACTTTGATATTATATCAAATTGTGACAATAGCCCAAAATCATTTATGATATCATAAATGATTTTCGATACACAAACAATGCGGCTTGTACCAACATCATAGATGTAATATTTGCCAGAAAGACTCTTAAATTTATGTATAAATGGAGAATTGTTCATTAAGCCTCCTTAATTTAGTGAGCTTGGAGGCCGCAGCCTCCAAGCTCACTAATCACTTCCTCAACATTGTCCCGATAAAGATTGTTGACATCACGAAAAATATCGTTAAGCTGGGTCTTAGATAATCCTAATGGGTTATTCATGGTGTATCCTCCTTTTTTTGTTATCGTTAATTATTTATCAGAAGGATACACCATTTTTTTCCTTTCTCAACAATCTTACACACTTTTTATTATATTCCCGTTATTTTATTGCTGTACCAGTTACCATTGGTTACACTAATATCGTCACCGAGGTAGGCATCAACCTGACAGTCAGCAACATGATCATCTAGGGGACAACCGCAAATACAGTTGCACACGCAGGTACAAGCACATTTCCACATATCAAAAGAGACATGGCCACCACCCCAGTTTTTAACATTAATCATGATAACCTCCTTTGTGATATAATAATTATATAAATCAACATAACCATCCAGATCTCGATCCCCTTATTGATGGTTACTCCACTTGCTATGACCCACTTTCCCACGAGCCTCACTATTGGTGAAGGCGGGGTCAGGACCGAATCCACAGTCTTTTCAGTAAGAGCGAATCTTGCTGTTTTTATTACAATCGTATACAAGTTTATCCTCAGTAAATCAACTGTCAATAGATAGTTTTTTTTTATTGTTAACGCCTCGCCATTGCACTTTACCCCTTGACAAACGTCGTTTTAGTATTATAATTAAATAGGTTAGGTATGAGAAGGTATGTTTGCCTGCAGAGGTTATGACCTCTGAGAGGTAGATATAGCTTCTTTTGTTTTTTTGTAATTAGTTTGGAATATCGGATTATGGAAAAGAGAGGAGGATAAATAAAAATCCGATTTAGGGTATAAGGGTGATTGGTAATTGAGGGGGAGGATAAAATATGCATAAGAAAGGATTTATAGTTCCTGATGAACAGAGATTGCGACAGAAGATATATCTCAAGAGATATCGTATAGGTGAATACCGCTGGCACTTTCGGGCAGATAGTGGTAGAATTATTGCTGATTCCGCTGAAGGATACATCAATAAGTCTGACTATAAGCATGGGATCGAACTTGTAAAATCACAGTCTCCTGACGCTGAAGTTGAGGATCAAACCTAGGTGCAGTTCGATAGCTACGGTAGTATCGTGATAAGAAATGATGGTAAAAGTATTGAAGTTAATAGATAAAAGAGGTAAATATGAAAAAAACAGGAAAGAAAAAACCAGTAATGATGAAATTTGCTTTTATTGGACAAATTGATGAATCGGATGTACTGAGGGTAAGAGGAAAAGGTGCACGTGTATCAGAAGACATAAGTAAAGCACTGGAAGAATTAGCATGTATTATTCAAATAAAGTTATAGTTACGTTGGGCTTGTAAGAATTGAAAGTAAAGTCTCCGAGCAAACCGGTCCTCTATCCACCTGTAGTAATTGCTCATGTTGTAAGGGACCTTAGAGATCTCTATGCTTCTAAAGTAGTTGGCAAAAATTCAATTGAGATTCATTATTCCGTGCAGCTAAATGGTTATCCCCACATGGGAACATTGATGAGTCTGGCAACGGCTTTCGCTGTTGGCAAAAATTTTTCACTGAATTTTGGTATTCCCGCAAAGGTTAAACTATTAGCTTTGGAAAACGCCCCTGCACAGATAAAGCAAATCAATGGTTTACAATACTGTAAGACACAAGCAAATACTTTGGTGAGGGATAAACCAAAATCCGAAATATACATGTCTTCTATTAAGAAACTCTTAGATTTCTTTCAGACTCAGTCAGAAATTTGCTTTAACATTGAATATTACAAAGAGTTTCAAGCGAATACCTTCGTAAGAAAAATCCTTCTTGAAATCATCAGCCGTCAAGAAGAATTTATTCCGCATATTGCGCCTTCTGAAAAATATTTGAGAATTAGATTTCCTTGTCCTTATTGTGGATATATGGAAAAAACAGCAAAACTAACAAAGATCGTTGAGAAAAGAAACAAGTTTGACATAACCTTAAGTAGCCACTGTTTTGCCCACGGTGATTATTCTATAAGAATTAGCTCGACCAACAACGAATATGTCGACTTTAATACTCCACTAAGGAGTGTTACAAAAGAAGCAAGACTCGTCGAAGATGCAAGAAGAACCAATGCCTTCAACCTTATGGTTGATGGTGGTGATTGGTTAGGCATGTCGTACTTGACCCCTTGACAAACGAATAATACCGCTTATCATTGTATAGGAAATAGGGGGATCATGAAGGAGAAAAGAAACATTAAAAGTAGTGTACTTTATGTTATATTGACATTTGTATTTTTGCATTCGTCATTACTCGCCCAAGCACCAGATACACTATGGACGAAGACTTATGGCGGAACAAGTTATGAGTTTGGGTTTTCAGTACAACAAACCACTGATGGTGGATACATAATTGGAGGAGAAACAGAGTCTTTTGGAGTTGATTCTTCGGACATCTGGCTTATTAAGATCGATGTTGATGGTGATACTATGTGGACACGGACATACGGAGGAGTAGATGATGATTATTGTCGGTCAGTTAAACAGACCACAGATGGAGGATATATTATCGCTGGTTCTACTCAATCATTTGGTGCTGGGAATATTGCCGCGTATATAATAAAAGTTGACATAAATGGTGACACACTTTGGACAAAAGTGTTTGGTGGTCCAAATGTTGATTTGTTAGAATCAGTTCAACAGACGATAGATAGCGGATATATCTTTGTAGGGTCGACTTCATCATTCGGTGCAGGTAGTCGTGATGTTTGGCTTATAAAGACCGATGCTATCGGTGATACAGTTTGGACCAAGACCTATGGAGGTGTGGATTATGATCGCGCTAGTTCAGTCCAGCAAACCACTGATGGAGGATATATTGTTGGCGGGTCGACTTCGTCATTCGGTGAACCCTTCGGCGATGTGTGGTTAATCAAAACTGATACCTATGGTGATACGTTGTGGACAAAAACGTTCGGTGGAACCGCTATGGATTTTGCAAGTTCAGTACAACAAACTTCAGATGGTGGCTACATAACAACAGGGTTTACGGAATCTCATGGTGCAGGGTTTCGTGATGTTTGGCTTATAAAAACCGATGCTATCGGTGATACAGTTTGGACCAAGACCTATGGAGGTATTTATCTGGATCGCGGTATTTCAGTCCAGCAAACCACAAATGGAGGATATGTTGTTGGCGGCTATACTGAATCGTTTGGTCCAGGGGACGTCGCTATGTATCTTATAAGAACCGATACAGCAGGTGACACACTTTGGACGACTACGTATGGTGGGGATATGAGTGACATAGGTTGGATGGCTCAACAGACTTCAGATGGTGGATATATTTTTGTAGGATCTACGAATTCATTCGGATTTGGTGAATCTGACATCTGGTTGATAAAAGTTGCTCCCGACACTTTCGGTTTTGAAGAAAAAAATAATACAATCCCTGATAATTTTTGTTTTTGTATTACTCCGAATCCTGCAAATAGAAAATGCAGAATTGATTATGTCCTACAACAAAAAGAAAGAATAAGCATAGCAATGTTCGATATTTGTGGTCGTTTCATCAAAGAGATTATGAATGATATCTACAGTGTTGGAAAATCTCACATTGTGACTGATATATCGGATCTTCCGGCTGGTGTATATTTTGTAAGGTTATCTACCAAGAACTATTCAAAGATTAAAAAAGCTATAATAGTTGATTGAAGCAGTTATTATAGAGAGAAGTAAATGAAGATGTACCATTCAATCGGTTATGTTTTATTCATTTTTTTGGATGGATTTACTGTCTTTTTGTTAGCAATTCATAAATTTCAAGACTGCCACCGTCCATTACAAACACTCGGTTTTCCGTTGCATGGATATTGGCATTACCGCCTGGATAACTGTGGGTCGCCAAATTTGGTGTTTCTTGTGTAACAAGCCTGTATACGGAATCAGCAGGATACGCTATTTTCCATATATCAAAACCATAGTCCCCACGACCAAAATATAGTAATGTATCCTTAATTTCACAACCCATAACACTGATACATTCAATAGCTACAGGAGGTGCGTGAATTAGGGTATCAAATAAAAGTTGCGGTGAGGAAGGATCACTAATATCAAAAAGGAGAAAACCATAGCTACTACCTGGATGCGGGGTGTAAGGCACTACAATGTGCGGAAAATCGAAAGAGATATTTCGGGCATACTTATTCCCATGTTTACATGATCCCAAAATATCACCTGAGGAAAGATTGACTATTACAAGAGAATCTTCCACCGTCACATAAGCAACAGTATCATTAACCTCTATATCGTATCCGACTACCGGTAACATTACAGAATCTACCCAAAAAAAATCATCGTTAACGTCAGCTATTCTTATCTTTGAATCATCCAGAGCATATAAAAAAGGCATGTGCAATTCAGTTATTCCTCCACCCTCAACAAATCTAATAAACCTAGGGATAGAAGGATCATCGAAATCAAGTATCAGTGTGTATAACGTATCATTTACTGGTGACCCACGACTTATGGTGACTGCGAGATATGAATAGTCAAGAGATCCGTCGTACAGTGAACCTCTACCGGAAATGGAGATATTGACACCTGCTTCAGGATATGCATGGTTGTTATCTACAATTCTTACGATTGACTTATCAAAATACCGATCACCAACGACTTGTCCAAGAATGTGGAAATAGCTATTATTTTTTGCAAAAGTGAAATTTTTCCATACAACATTCTTGTGATGGTGAAGTTTGAGTATCTTCTGCGGATCGCTGATATCAGCGACAGAAAAACCATCAAGAAAATGTGGCACTAGGAGAATACTATCATCAATAATAAAACCATACCCACACCAATGGCTACCACAATATTGACTGATCACAAACGGTGCCTCTGGGTCTGAAACATCAATTATGTATATCCCGTCGCTTTGGGCATTTGTATAAACATAGTCGCCATATTTCTCGATGCCTCTTGTTGTACTTGGTATTGAAAGCCCAGAAATGAAAACAGGGTTAGTAGGATCACTAATGTCAACAATTGCGAAACGAATCTTTCGACCTTGGTGCAAAAAACCACCACAGTTTATGTATGCCAATGTGTCATCGATGAATGCATCTATTCCATATCCACCAGAGCCATTCCGAGGAAATTCTCCTATAACAGTGGGGTTTGATGGATCAGCTATGTTAAGAATTCTCAGTGGACTATCGACGTGTCCCAAATATGCCAAAGTATCCTTAATGGTGATGCTGAAAGACTCATTATTATTTTTGTAATACCCAATTAATTTTGGTGTGGAAGGATCTGCCACATCTAGTATAAGTAAACCGTTGTCTGCAAGGTAAGCCAGACGATTCCTAACTAAGACATCATATGTCTTGCCATCAGTATCGTAATTCCCAATCATCCTCGGTGCCGTTGGGTTTGAAACCTCAACAATGTTTAAACCATTATAATGATCGGCAATATAGGCATAATTTGCTGCGATATCGAGACCACACGCTAATCCATCGGTTGCGTATCTTGAGACCATCTGCATACTATCCGTATGCCAGTTAAATATTTCTAGTCCTCTTGCAGTTGTAAAATAAATGATGGTATCAACTTTTTTTACATCACTAAAATATCCCGTAACAAAAGAACTCGGGATATGCTCTAATTGTATTTTTGAATTGAGTAGAAAAAAAACCGTAAAAAGTATCATTTTAGTATCCCTTCGGTTAGTGAACCTCCGGGCAAACCTCACCTGCCCGGAGGTTTTTGTTGTTTAGGTAAATATCAGCGTTCATTAATAACAATAAGGAGCGCCACAATCAATATCTAAACCGCTTTTCGGAGACATACGAAAGTAATAGTCATCCACATTGATTTCTCCACGCCAGATGCAACCACCCGCATCTTTGTATGCTGTCATTTTGGTATAGTATTCACCTTCTACCATTCCTGTTTGTTCTCTTTGCACATAGTGTGGTGTTGAACCGGTAACACCGTTGTAGGCTGGATTTGTTTCATGATGAGCTGTAACTGTAGCATACTTTACAGTCAAGTCATTCGAGTAGATTGTTCCTTCCCAGTCTGCCCAAGCTGTGCCGATTACGCACAAAGTTAGTATGATTATTCCTGTAAAAAGAGATTTCATCTTGACCTCCATTTACAATATTTATGTTATTCTAATTAATTATATAAGATGTACCTCGACCCCAGTGTTCGTACTTTAACCTTTTCCCAATGACCCACTTTTCCACAAGCCCCATCCTAAGATGGAGGCGGGGTCAGGACCGAATCCACAGTCTTTTTCAGTCAAAGACCAATCTTGCTATTTTCATTACAATAACAAGTAAGTCTATCGTTAGTATGTCAACTGTCAATAGATGTTTTTTTTTATTGTTTACGCTACTCCATTGCACTTTACCCCTTGACAAACGTCGTTTTAGTCTTATAATTAAATAGGTTCGGTACGAGAAGATATGTTTGCCTGCAGAGGTTATGACCTCTGAGAGGTAAAGATAGCTTCTTTTGTTTTTTTTGTAATTAGTTTGGAATATCGGATTATGGAAAAGAGAGGAGGATAATGTACTGGTTCAGCGGAAATCGGACAAAACAGGGGTCTGATTTAAGGTGGAAAACTGGTTATTATATTCCATCCTTTTCGCCCTTGCCAAGGCCAGTTTTTCATACCGTTTGTTAATAATTTCCTCTTTCAAACCCAATATTATATTCAAAGGCGCAATATAATCAAGTGCGCTGTGTAACCGTTTGTCGTTGTAATACGCAATGAATTCGGCAATGATCCGCCGGGCGTCGCTGATTGATAAGAAGCTCGACCGACGAATACACTCACCCTTGATTGTCTTATAGAATCGCTCCATTTTGCCGTTACTCTGGGGATAGCCGGCTGAGATCAATGTCTGTTTCAAACCTACATTCCGCAGATACTCCTTAAACTCCCGGGCAATATATGGACCACCACGATCCGAGATAACCCGCGGCTTGACCCCGGGAAACTTCTCCCGCGCCTGCTGCACAACCAAAATCACATCGGTATGCTCCATACTCGCCCGCAGGTCATGATGTACAATATACCGACTAAACCCATCCAGAACCGTAATCAAGAACATAAACGTACCACAGACATTCACGTAGCTGATGTCCGTATGCCACTCTTGGTGCGGCGCAGTCGGCTGCACATAGCCGGTGCCTTTCCGGCTCGTCACCGGGATGAACTTAGCCAGTAAACCGGCAGCCTTTAACACCCGGTACACACTGGAGGGACTGGCATAGACCACATCGTCGTCAACCATTTCATAGGTCATCCGACGGTACCCTTCAGTTTCATGCATCGTTGCATAGTTAATAATCGCATCCTTTTCCCACGGTAATAACCAATGCGCCTTGGGAATTAATCCATTATGTCGATTCGGACGATTCAATCGGTGCTGCCAATCGTAGTACTTGCCCCCAGGCAGATCCGCCCACGCTAAAAGCCTGGATATCGGAAACTGCGTCTTTGCTTGGTACATCGTCATCGTCTGCACAATCTCATCGCGCACCGCCTGTGTTACCCACATCTTCTTCAAATCTCCCCAGTGTTTTTTTTAAGCTCAATGTTCTCCTGCGTTAACCAGGCAATCACCTCCTGCATTTGCTGAACTTTCGCTTTCAGCTTCTGCTCAACCGCAGGCTCTTTACCATTGCACTTTCTACGCAACCCGGAAAAGATATCGACTCCACCCTCAAATAATTCTTTCTCCCAACGGTAAAAAAGATTAGGGTAAAGACCATATTTCTGACATAGCTCAGAAATCGGTACTTTGTTCTTTAAATGCTCTCGCAAGATTTCAACCTTCTTCTCAGAACTAAACCGCCGTCTCTTTCTGTCCATTTCTGCTCCTTCCTTCCCACCTTATTCAACTATGCCCGTTTGTCAAGTTCCATCTGAAGCAGAACATTTCAGTGGAAAGAGGAGTGAATTCTATTCCGTTATCAATAGTAAATGTCTTACACTTAAGGACAGAAAGAAAGTTACGTTCAAGCCAAGTCATGTATTATTATGTATCGATGATATCTACGACATGCATCATAGATTACCAAATTTATATTCTACAGACCAAATTGAATCTTTACTTAAAAGAATACAAAGAGATATGGATATAGATTTAAGTACACTGTCTAAGGAAGAACTAGCTTCTCTGAATCAGGGTGGCCAAATTAGACATTTATTACATCTTCTTTCTTGGCGACAGCTTGAGTCAATTATTGCGGAAAACTTAGCTCTCCAGCTGGATGCGAAGTTCCTCGTTTGGGCAGTTAAACAACTTTCAGAAACAATTAATCTATGGTTTGCTTCAGGTAACACCCCGGTATATCTTTCCCATCCTATAACTGACGCTCGAAAGGAGAAAAATGAGACGTCTGATTGGCCCAAATTTACAGAAGAAATAAACATGATGCAAAGTTTATTGTCTGAACTTGACATAACACTCATCATGCCTACAGGTATTGATGAATTAAGATTCGAGATCAAGGATAAAAAATATACGGGTCGTCTTTTAGCTCGATGGCCATTGATTCTTAACGATATTAATAACCTTCTTTACTCATTACCAAAAAACATAAGTGATATTGAATACGAAACCTTTTTGCTTCCTAAATATTGGAATTTTGAACATCAGAAATTATCGGATCTTAATCCCGATACGTGCAGCGAATCATTGAGGTGTGAAATTAGCGCTATTTTACAAGTTTTTGTTAGAGGTATTGAAGCACAAATAGCTGCTCGTGATTTTCTCTTTATATATCATAGCGACGGTGTGTTAGTATATAGACCGTATTATTCTAGAAAACCACGTCCAATTTTTTCAGGTGGGGTGGATGCAGAAGTAAGATTATGGGAAGATATCGTACAATTGAATGAAAAAAAGCGAATAGCCTTCGTTCATTATACGGAAGACATTACGGCTATGCTAAGTGCTAAAAGATATACATTGTGGGCAGAATGCGTAGATGCTTTTTGGGGAGTCTTGAATAGTAAATATACCATAGATCGGGATACTGCTGAGAATATGCTACAAAATAAAGGTAGAATCAATGTAGTGCAAGAAATACTGAATCAATCGAACATCGCAACTGGAGATAGAAGAAAAATACAAAAATCGTTTCCGGATGATTGGAGAAATGCGAAAATCGTTTTGTTAAAAAAACTTCTTACTGATGCATTAGATGAAGAGATAGATGAAAAACTAATAGGTATATGGATTTTCCGAGATTTCAATGCTGCCAAAACAGAATTTTGCAAAATTTCCGATTTTCTTAAATCAGGAATTCCGATTGGTAACGGATGGGAGACGCAAATCGATTCTATATTTCCCGACAAACATGCTACATCTAACAAAAAATAGTAGCCAAGTAGACGGGATATGGGGAACATGCAAGATATGGGGTCAAATCTAAACCCCGATGAAGTAATTACAGATTTCATCCCATTACCTACGTAACGGGACAGGCGAGGGCAGGCATTTAACAAATACTACAAAAGAAACAAATGGTATCAAATCAATTACGACAGATGATAGATGATAGATACTGGATGCTAGTGGGAAAAGTGGCATCACCTATGAAAAAATTGCCTCTCGATACACTCGAGACCTTCGGCAGCGGTTTCTAATTAAAAAAACCAGCCGAGATTTTAGATTTTGTCGAATGTCAAGTCGGAGATCCTGTCGCAGATCCCGAAGTACTGAGGGGAAGAATTGAAGGGACCTGCCCCTTTTTCAAAAACATCACAAGCAGTTTACTTTGCAAGGATTAAATCAAATCCATCTTGTTGTTTATATCTAAGAACTTTTCTTCCAACACCCGCTTCATCAACAACTGTTTTGAAACGCACTTTCATTTTACGATTAAAAGTATCATAATAAATCAATGTAAGCGTCAAGGAGCTATGTATGGTATTGAAATCCGGCCATGGTAGGACGGTCTCGATACGATTGTGTGTCTCATTATGCACATACTTAGCTAAATCGTGTGTTCTGCCACCAGGATATTCGACTTTGATATTCCATGCTGGACCTCGACCAATGTTCTCAATCTTAAAGTTTCCGCTATTTGCTACTCGACCCGAATCCCATCCGATACTTCTTGGGATCACAATTGGTAAAAAACTATCTCTTCTGGTTTTTTGTGTTTCTCTGAGACTGCAAATAGCCACGATTAGAGCGCCAATTGCACCAATCGCCATAACAATATTTATGACTAGCAATATATTTATTTCACCTGCCATAATTCGACCTCCTCCTCTCTATTCAAAGCACGACACCTAACTCACCTAAACCATGCCCTCTCATATCGTCCCGGAATATTGTAGCGCGAAACGAGGGAGTGTCAATACCTTGACAGTTGAGGTCTTGCGAATATAATTGTCGAGTATGGCAAAAGCCCCCCGGAATCGTACATTATTGTTATCAGACAGGGGGAATTGGGGTCAAATCTCAACATTCAACACTTTCCCTTATTGTCTGCTCGATATTACCATACTGAAGTTGCAATACATTATCCTGAGTAAGCCGCTCTTTCATTCGGTTAGGAATCGTCGCCGATCATCGTCATCTAAGAATATCTTACTACGTTCATTACCACGGCAGGTTACGTGATAATATGCTCCTGGATATTGGATCCTTAATTGCCGAGCCATGGTTCATTACATCACAAATAAAGACGCTGTCAATGTAGAATGTAGAGATTTGACCCCAATTCCTCTTAAAAATTTACCATCTATTGCCGAGAGATCTATACTTCGTCCAATAAAACCTTGGCCAAATATATCGATCGATGTGCAACAATCGTTGAATGAGGTTGACAATAATCAGCTGCCGTCACCATTGCAGGAAAAAATCGATACTGCCTTATCTTTATATAGAAACGCGTTTTTTCAACACACTGAGGAAATGCGTCTTACTCTTCAATTCATTGCGCTGGAGGCATTAGCAGAAAAAAGTGACACCAAATTTGATAAAGCGCTACTTGCAGATATAAAGGAAACGGTGAATTGTATCTGTTGTAAAAGAAAAGTGCCCACGGGAATACATCGGAGAATTCGCAGTCATATTGGCAGATTATCAGATGAGAGTATTAGAAGCATGATGCGAAATACTTTACAAAAATACAAGATTAAGATTAGAGAAGGTAACAAAAAAATCGATATTGGGGAAATATATGATGCAAGATGTAAATTTGTGCATGAAGGAAAAGAAATTAAAAACTGTCACCGTTTTTGTATAAAAATGGAGGATATTATACCAGCATTGGTTGAACAACTTATAGAAAGTAATGATTTTAGCAAAGAAACACGTTGATAGCAGAAAAATGGATATTCCTTGATAATCACTTATTCACAATGAACTTGTATGGGGGATTGGGGTCAAATCTCAACATTCAACATTTTCCTTTATTGTCTGCTCAACATTACCATACTGAAGCTGCAATACATTATCCTGAGTAAGCCGCTTTTTCATGCGGTTAGGAATCGTCGCCGATTATCGTCATCTAAGAATATTCTATTGCGCTCATTACCACGGCAGGTGACGTGATAATATGCTCCTGGATATTGAATCCTCAATTGCCTCGCCATGGTTTATTATATCACAAATAAAGACGCTGTCAATCTGTCAATGTTGAATGTTGACAGGCTGACCGAGAATGTCGAAATTTCTTGGAGTAGAGCCTTTAGGCTCGTTAAATGTGATTAAATTTCGACATATTTTCACGGGCGTAAACGCCCTACTCCTTATTCTCGGTCAGCCTGTTGAGATTTGACCCCAATTCTGCCTGGAGATTTGACCCCAATTCTGCCCAAAGTCTTCAATGATGGATATTGACCATCTATGATTTCTATATAGAATATCATATGATCAAAGCGTATTTATCCTTTACCCTGCATTCCCACCTGCCCTGGGTCTTAGGCCATGGCCGGTGGCCTCATGGTACAGACTGGTTGAGCGAGGCAGCTGCTGAATCCTATATCCCGATCTTAAATCAGTTAAATAGGTTAATCGAACAAGGCTACTCTCCCCGTATTAATATCGGTATCACACCGATTTTACAGGAGCAGTTAAAGTCGCACCATTTTCACAACGAGTTTGAATTTTATTTAGAACACAAGATTGAAGCGGCTGAAAATGATATTACCGAATTCAGGCGTAAGGGTCAAAAGCAATTTCTCGGTGTAGCAAAGATGTGGCGTGATTTTTATGTAAATATTGAACATGATTTCGTTGATAAATTCAAAAGGGATTTGATTAATGCGTTCAGCCGCCTGCAAAAGCAAGGCTGTATTGAAATCATTACTTCGGCTGCAACCCATGGTTATCTACCCCTGCTCAAATACGACCGTTCGGTTAATGCCCAGATCAAACTCGGGGTGCAGACTTACAAAAGGAATTTCAATAAACCACCGAGCGGTATCTGGCTGCCAGAATGTGCTTACCGACCTGCTTATGCATGGGCGCCGGTCATTGGCGCGGACAGGAAAACCTATGCACGACAAGGTATTGATGAATTCCTCAGCAAGTATAATATTGATTATTTTATTGTTGATACTCACCTCTTGAAAGGCGGTAAGGCAATCGGCGCTTATTTAGCAAGGTTTAAAGCCCTGGCAAATCTTTGGCAGCATTTTAAAAAGGAATTCGTCGAGATCAAAGAAAATTTTGACAAAACCCCTTATGAGGTTTATTTGGTTTGCTCAAACCCTCAATTCAAGCCCGTCGCTATATTTACCCGCGATCCTCAAACCGCGCTCCAGGTCTGGAGCGGTGGTGTGGGGTATCCTGGAGAATCATTGTATCTTGATTTTCACAAAAAGAAATTTCCCAGTGGTTTAAGATACTGGCGCGTCACTGATCCTAAGGTTGATTTGGCAATGAAGCAAAATTATGATCCAGATATCGTTGAAAACAAAATAAAAGAACATGCCCAGCACTTTCTATCCTTGATAAAAGAGTTGTCAAGTCAATATTATGCGAAAACTAACAAACCCGCTCTGATATGTACGCCATTTGATACCGAACTATTCGGACACTGGTGGTTTGAGGGTCCTCGCTGGTTGTATCATATCCTTAAGGCGGTTGAACAAGACCCTGAGATTGAACTGAGTACTGGTAATATGCTCCTTAAAGAATATGACCCTGAAAAAATCATATCTTTACCTGAAGGTTCATGGGGAGAAGGAGGTTTTCATTATATCTGGTTGAACAAATGGACTGATTGGACATGGGAAAGAATCTATCAAGCTGAGGATAAATTCTATGCACTCTATGACCGCTTCTTTAATACGCAAGACAAAAACAAATTAACTTTGCTCAAGCAGCTCGGTCGTGAGCTCTTGCTTTTGCAGTCCTCTGACTGGCAGTTCCTCATATCCACGTGGAGTGCACGCGATTACGCAGAACTGCGCTTTAGTCGTCATTTTGAGAACTTCATGTATTTGGCAAAAGTTCTTGAGAGAAAAAAGCCCAGTGAAGATGAAATGAATTTCTTAAAAGATGTAGCTGAGCAGGATTCCTGCTTCCAGGATTTGGATTTATCAATATTTGCAAAAATATAACTACTGTCTGTCCCGTCTATTTTTTCTTCCTTGTTCATAGGTCCTATGCCCTTTGTAGTTGCTCAATTCATCCCGCCCTTTTACAAAAGAGCTGGATTCATTGAGCAGCCTGATAAATCACCTGTCTGCCTCAGGCTGAGGCAACTACATTCTTCATTATTGACTTTTCAACCATTTTAAATATCCTAATATAGTGATCGAGGTCAATGAATGGAAGCACGAGCGAGAACGTATGGTAAAAGAACAGATTGTGGCACGTGGTGTTGAAGACATAAGGGTTATTCAAGCAATGAAGAAGGTTCCCCGACATCTGTTTATCGATAAAACATACTATCATCAGGCATATAATGATTATCCTTTACCTATCGGGCAGAACCAGACCATATCTCAACCCTATATGGTTGCTTCCATGACTGAATTACTTGAATTAAAGGATGATGAAAGGGTTCTTGAAATCGGCACAGGTTCAGGCTATCAAACAGCAATATTGGCACTTTTGTGCTCAAAGGTCTACTCAGTGGAGCGAATCTCTGAACTGACCAGGAAAGCACGACTGACGCTCAAACAATTGGGTTTTAGTAATATCAATCTGATTGTCAGAGATGGAACCTTAGGATGGCCTGAGTTCGCGCCGTATAATGGCATCATCGTTACTGCTGGCGCTCCAGAAATACCAGATGCATTGATCGAGCAGCTCGCGAATAACGGTCGAATGGTCATCCCAGTCGGTAATGAGGCTTCCCAAACGCTTAATTTTGTAGAAAAACACAAGGGACGTATCTATCGCAAAGAATTTTTTGGTTGTACATTCGTCCCTTTAGTAGGTAAAGGAGGGTGGAAGTGAGATTAAAGAAATCACATGTAACCCCTCGACCCACCAAAGATCATGGCGGGCTCGGGATACTGAATTTTACTGCGCCAAATCACAGATTTGGGTAAAATTCGTACGGGGCGTAGCGCAGCGGTTTAGCGCGCATGGTTCGGGACCATGAGGTCGTGGGTTCAAATCCCACCGCCCCGAGTTTGAGAAATGGAGCAGAGGAGAAAAGGTGAATGGGAGAAAAACAGATAAAGAAAATAATAGCGGTAATTGGTGGTTCAGAGCCTGACGAAAAAAGTCTAAAAATCGCTGAAGAGGTTGGTTCTTTAATTGCTCAAAAAGGAGCCGTGCTTATCACCGGCGGCATGGGCGGCGTCATGAATGCGGCTTCAAGAGGGGCAAAGAGCGCCAATGGTCTGGTTATTGGAATTCTGCCAACTGACAATAAAGCACATGCCAATCCTTATATTGATATACCGATTGTTACTGGTATGAACGAAGCAAGGAACATCATTATCGCCCGAACCTGCGATTGTGCCGTAGCGATCAACGGCAAATATGGTACGCTTTCTGAAATAGCATACTGTCTAATGTTTAATGTCCCGGTCGTTGGTATCAATACCTGGGACATTGGTGCACCTATTAAAAAAGCAAGTAGTGCAGCGCAGGCAGTAAAAATAATCTTCGAGGAACTTTTAACATGAAGACCGAAATAATTGTCCAGGGTATAGTTCAGGGTGTTAACTATCGATTTTTCACTGTCGATATGGCAAAGCAATACAATATTAGAGGTTATTGCCGTAATCTTCCTGATGGCAATGTTGAGGTCGTTGCCGAGGGTGATAAAGGCATGTTGAATGAATTCATCAAGCGATTGAAGATCGGTCCTCCCTCTGCTCATGTTACAGGTATCGATGTAAAGTGGGATAATACTGACTCTGGATTTGATGATTTTGATATAAGATACTAAACAGGAAGGCAGGAGATGGAAGAAGAAGGCACAACAAGGCTATTAGGGGCAATAAATGAAGAAGTTCAAATGTCAAATATCAAAGGTCAATTGAAGCCTCAATGTCTAATGTCAAATTTTGGATTTTGTCATTTGGGCTTTGGCATTGGTTTGTCATTTGGATCTTGGAATTTGTCATTAGATCTGTAGCCCTCTTTCCGCCTTTTATCAACCTTCTCTGAGCCCTCTTTTTTAAAGGAGACCATATGGATCTAAAACAATATATCCGCGATATCCCGGATTTTCCAAAAAAGGGAATCATTTTCAAAGATATTACAACCCTGCTAAAAGAACCTGCGCCATTTAAATATGCAATTGATTCAATCGTCAGCAAATACAAAAACAAAGATATTGATAAAGTAGTTTCGGTTGAAGCGCGCGGTTATATATTGGGTGGTGTTCTGGCGTATAATCTCAATTGCGGCTTTGTGCCGGTTCGCAAACCAGGGAAACTGCCTTCAGAGACACTCGCCATGGAGTATACACTTGAATACGGAACAAATACTATTGAAATACATAAAGATGCACTCAAGATAGACGAAAGAGTTTTAATATTCGATGATCTCTTGGCAACTGGCGGGACGGTCCAAGCCACGTGTCAACTTGTAGAAAAACTAGGCGCGAAAATTATTGGCTGCGCCTTTCTCATCAACCTCACATTTTTAAAAGGCTCAGACAAATTAAAGGGCTATGACATCTTTTCTTTGATAGAATATTAGTTCTAAGTCGTTGTGGCCGCGTATATAAGGTTAACATCGTATTCGTAATTCGTTTTTCGTGCTCGTAATATTGGATTATGAAGCAGCTATCTATTTACTGTATAACTATTTCTATTTTTGAATATTTTGGTTGGAGACCAGGGATAAACCTTGGTGCGATTTTGATCGCTTCCTCGGGCAAAACAACTCGTTCAGTTACTGCATTCATTACTGCATTGCCCCGCGCTCTGGCAAGGGCTTCAGATTCCGAATAAGAGTAAACAACGACCTCTCTTTTGAAATTTTCCTTCACAATATTAGCAGCTTCATCAAGATATCCTGGTGCATCACGAGAAAACGTTGCTGTTTTCTCGTTGAAGAGTTCGTTGGAAGCAACCGCCACGATCTTCGTATCCTTTTCATCATAGACAATGCCGTTGAATTTGTATGAACGACCGGCAATCCTCGTCGGGTTACCCACAGCATCAAAGGCGGTGAACACATAGTTATATGTTTCACCCATATTGCTCATCCCACCCTTGTCTGTTCTGCCATCCCAGGAAATGGACGAAGGTGGTAAACCCCGTTCCGCAAATTTTCGTATAATGTCACCCTTGGTATCAGTCATAACCAGTTCCCAGGAAGAAACTGTCTTCTCGAATCTTGGAATGAACAAGGCAATGCTTCTATACATGAACCTGCTTAATAGGGGCACGCGTAAATATTCACTGTGCAAATAAAGGATGGGTGTGTTCAATTCATCGATTGTTGAGTAGAGTTTCTCATCAAATAAGTATTTCTCCTGAGAAATAACTGAATCTAATGGCGCAAAGGGTTTTAATTCTGGCCAGAGAAGTATCTTCCTATCTTGAATCTTAAGCTCTGCTTCACCTTTTATTACCTCTTCACCGATATCATGCTCACCTGTTTTTGCTTCTTGCATAAAGAGAAAGCTTATCAATAACAAACCCATTTTAAACTCCTTTGATATTCCATAGGTTACGTTTAGCTACCCACATACGAATCTGAAGGTTATTATTCCCCATTGGCTTTCTTGAACAACATTCGATGGCAGCGGCGCAAACTTCCAGGATTTTAAGGCGTTGATCACTGCTTGATCCAAATCTGGATAACCTGACGAAACCTCGATCAAGGTACCTTCTCGAATCGAACCTGATGCCTCAACCCAGATCCGGATTTTTACAACACCTGATATTCCCTGGCGCAAACACCAACTAGGATACTTTGGCAGGTTTTTGTTGAGTATCTGACGATTGGCAATAGGTCCAGCAAGGGATATTTGGGTCTTACCGCCTTCAACCTTCAGCTTCTGTTCGACTTTCTGCTCTACTCTTTTGGCAATCGCTGAAGTTTTTGGTGGCGGCGGTTTTTTATTTATCTTTATGGCCGGAACCTGTTTTCTTACTCCAATACCCCCTGAACTACCGATCCCAACACCACCTTCGCCACCGGCTCCTCTTGGAAGATTCTTAGCTAAGGATATGGGTTTTTCAGCAAGAATCTCAGCAGTGCTTTTCATTGACCCGTCTTTGCTGCTGCCAATCTTTATCACATCACCAACCCCGACATCACTGGCCATATAGCGGTCAAGATCGATCGTCGCCTGGCTTCGGTCAAGTTTTGCATCAAGGTCTATTGCCGGCGTGATGATATCGCTACCATAACCAGCCGGCTCGACATCCGAATATGTTTCCTGAATATCACTCCAGACTGAACCTTTGGCAATAACTTTAGCAACTTCAGGACGATATGATTGATCAATCAAGGTAATTTCCTTGATGTCATCATAACTAAGATCAGATGTTTTGCTTGACCCCGATAAAAGTATGAATAATGCAATATGGATGACGATGGAAATCACTATACCGATATCCAGTCTTTTATCTTTTAGCATCAATCACCCTTTGGTCTTTTGGTGGCGCAAGCGATACGTTTAGCACCAACTTTTTTCATGGTGGCGAGAATTTCAAGAACGTCATCGTGTAAAACATCTTTATCTGCCCGAACAATAACAAGTTGATATGGATCTCTTGCCAGTTCCTCAGCTATTACCTGACCTAATTCTTCAGGCAAGATTTCGATATCATTGACCAGCAGATGGCCCTCGATAGTGTAAGTTATTGTCAGGTTTTCTTCGGTCTTGATCTCAGAAGTATGTGCCTTGGGCACATCGACCTGGGTCTGAGTGTGCGTCATAACTAATGGTGCCATGATCATCATAACAAGAACCAAGATCAACCCGACACAAGCCATTGGCAAGATATCAATATTTGCCATTCTTTTCATCTTTTACTCCTTAACAGAGCAAGTTGCCCAGCGCCTTTTTGTTTTGCGAGATCAAGGACGGTAATAACTCGCTCATATCTTACATGTGCTTCGGTTGATACAATCACCTTACGTCCCACACTGCGCGCTAAGAGTTCGGGCAGCAGCTCGGTAAGCCGCTGGTAAGTAACGATCTCTTCGTTGAGCAATATCGCGCCATCATCGAGCAAGTGAATGTTGACCTTTATATCGCTTACATCACTGGCTCCAGCCTTGGCAACACCCGGTGCATTTACGAAAATGCCGGATTCAAAAAACAACGGTATAGTCACGATAAAGCCGATCACTAATGACAAAGCAATATCAACGAGAGAATTTAAAATTAGTCCTTGCGGTTCATGCTCAAATCTCAATCGTTTACGCTTTCTCATTTTAGAATTTCCACTCAGCGTCTGCTTCAGGCATATTGAACTGCTGGGGTGCAGGCTTTGCAGCTGGTTTTGGCACCGCTGCATCTTTGGCACCAGCCGATTTCTTCTTCAATCTATCGAACGTAACCACAATCCGATCGCTTACGCCATCGAGCGCCATCGCCATTTCGCTACTTTTTTTGGTAAAATAGTTGTAGAAAAAAAGCGTTGGAATACCAATGAATAAACCAAATGCCGTGGTCATAAGCGCCTCGGCAATACCCCCTGAAATCACGGCTGGACCACCCGAGCCGGTAATTGCGATATTGTGAAATGATTTTATCAAACCCATCACAGTACCGAGCAGACCGAGCAAGGTTGCGGCATTAGCCAGAGTACCCATACCACCAAGGTACCGGTCGAATTTCACTTTTTCCTCTATTATAAAGCTTGAAAGGATCTCAAACAGATTATCTGATTCCAGATGTCGATTATTAAGCGCAACTGTGAACAAACCGTTTAAGGTATTCTTCTTTTGCGCGGCATAATTGAGGGCAGCACTTACGCCCTGGTTTCTTAGTGTTTGACCGAATTGAATAAATCCTTTACGCGCGTCAAATCCTTTCTTTCTGAAATATATGAACCTTTCAATAATGAGTGCCAAAGCAACAACCGAACAGACAAGCAATATACACATTACAATGCTTCCTTTGAAGATTTCAATAAGTGGTTGGCCTAGTATCATTCAACCTCCTTTTTATATACCTCACTCTTTTCCTTCAAGACTATCGGCAACTACCTCTTCGGTAACTGGCGCGGGGGGTGCAACGCCACCTTCACCCAGTAGCTTCTTACATATGTCAACGTTGTGACGAGCATTCTGAAGGTTTGTTGAATTAGGAAACGAATCGATTACCGCCTGGAAATTAACCAATGCCTCACCGTAATCTTTTAAGTTATAATAGATTGTCCCAAGGTTGAAATAAACACCATCTTTTTGTTTCGCCTTGGGGAAATATGATAGATATCTTTTATATAACTCTGACGCCTTTTTCCAGTTCTCAATGTTCACGGCGGATTCAGCCGCATAGATCAAGGCATCTGGTGCATAGGAAGATGTCGGGAAATTAACTGTAACCTTGAGGAACTCATCGATCGCTCGTAAGTAATTCTCTTCGTCAAAATAGTTGCGTGCAATCTGGTATTGACCATCTGCGGCAAGTTCATCATGGGGGAATTTGGCGACGAATAGCTTCATGTCATCGATAGATTCAAGGCCTTTTCGATAATAGCACATCGCCATACTCTTGCGTGCACTCGCCGCTTCATCTGATGTTGGAAAAAGATCCAGGAATTTCTGGAATTCACGGATTGCATCATCAAAAACCTGTTCGTTGTAATAACTCTGTCCAATAGCCAATTGACTGGAGCGCGCGTACTCACTCAACGGGTGATTCTCCACTGCCCACCTGAACAGAGCGCGGGCTTTCTCGTATTCTGCGGCCTTGAAATACGTATCACCAGCTCGGAAACCAGCCTCGGCTGATTTTGTGCTGAGCGGAAAAGTTCCTAATAGTTTTTCCCATGCTTCAATCGCCTGACCATAGTACTCAAGTTTGTAATAACTCATGCCAGCATAAAATAAGGCAGGGACCGCACTTCTTTCGTCTTTTGGATAAGTGCTGTATACTGCTTCAAAGTCATCGAGTGCTGAACCGTAATCAGCCTGATTATAGTGCGTATAACCAATGCCCAGATAAATCGCAATTACTAATGAAGAATCATCAAAAGGTGTCTGCCCCATGCTATTGAAAATCTCAAAAGCTTCTTTTGTCCGGTTCTGGTTATAAATGGCATAGGCAAGTCCCAATCTGGCATAGGGAGTAATCTCAATACCGAAAAATGCCTTGGTCACTTTTAGATAGTGCTTTTCGGCATCAGCAAAATTATCTCTATAGTAACAGGCTTCACCCAGGAAATAGAGCGTTCTACCGCGCCATGGAGTTGCATCATCCGGGAAGTCTATAATGTACCGACTGCCAAAGGTTATTGTGTGGTCATATTGTTTCAACTTGTTCAACGAGCACAATAACATAGCTGCTGCCGGTTCACGCAAACTGGAATTCGGGTAGTACTGTAAAAGCAATTCGAAATTAGTGGCGGCATGGTAGTAGTCGGCTTTCTGGAAGTATATCATGCCGGTCAGATATTCACCGACACTCGAAAGCTCCCCTGACGAAAACATGGTCGCAAGTTGGGATGCAGAAACAAGTGCCTGCAGAGTATCTCCCGAAATCAATAAAGCGTTGGTTAATTGAAGATTAGCAAAGGACGCAATCTGGGTATTGGGATAGTTCGCTCTCACCCGCTGGAAAGCACTTACCGAACCTAACCCATCACCCAGATGCATACGACAGATGCCGAGAAAATAACTGCTGTGCGCGGCAAGAAGATTATCAAAATGGCGTGTCAAAGGCAATAGATGCTCTGATGCTGCAGCGTAATCCTCTGCATGAACCAAAGATGCCGCAAGGAAGTAGTGAGCATAATCATTGAGCGACGAAAGCGGATAGTCAAGGATAAAATCCCGAAATTTAATGCGGGCACCGTCAAAATCTCGGTTAAAAAAAAGAGCTTCAGCCCTTGAAAATTCTGCCAGTACTGCAATTGGCGTATTGGAAGCTTGATCGATAATTTCCTTGAAGGCAGCCAATGCCTCGAGAGGATCGCCTAACCTTGAAACGGCTTTGCCATAGTAGAATTTAGCTTCCAGGAGGTCTATCCCATCCAGCTTCTCTTTGGCTTCCTCATAACTTCCGCGGAAATAGTGAAGTACGCCGAGCGCGAAATTCGCGCGCTCTTCTTGCTGATATGCAGGATTCTTTAGCAAAGTCTGCAGAATATCCTCTGCTTCAATGAAATTATTCTGCAGGATATCAATTAAACCGACCGCATAAAGGCATTCTGGTTCAAGATAGCTTAGATTTCCATGCTCCAGTACTTTCTTAAAATTCTTCTTGGCATTATAATAGTCATTGAGGTTGAAATAACACTCGGCAAGACGGAATCGGATTTCATCCACAAACTCACCACCTGAGTATTTTCCAACCATTGCCTTGAAATAATCTTTTGCATCAAGGTAATTCTCCTGGAGGAATAATTGGTGGCCGATTTCATAATCAGTCACCAATTGATCATAGTCTACCGCGAACAGAAATGCAATTAATAATACCATGAGTTATCCCTTCTCAATGTTCATCTGTATCCGCGAATCTATTCTTGCGGAAGGAACTCAATTTCGCCTTCAGGACCTAAGGTGGCTACTCTCGTTAGATAATCACGGAAACTCAGTGTTTCGCCAATATCATCGATCAATAGCATTTCATAATAGTATTTACCATCGGCAACGACTCGACCAATATCATCGAGTCCATCCCACGAGAGCCTCAAAGGCGGAGCTTCCCACCCCGCATAAGTTCGGACTACTTCTCCATACTGATTTTTTATCAAAAGCTGCCAGCGCTCAATTGGTCTTTTTGCATTATAATGGAGATCCATCCATGCGATATTCTCTTTCCGACCCGGGGTCGGAGAAAACTGCTTGGGCGAAGCCTCAACCCAGGTTCTAAAGCCTGAGAAATTCACAAAGACCCCTATTTTATGTCTCAGCGGTACTAGAAAGCTTGAGGCATAATGCAATTCTATGGCATAGTCCAACCCAGCTGAGAATTTATTCCAATCCTTTTTTAACCCCAAGCCAGCACCGATATGGTTGCGATCAATGCCACCGCGGAGAGCTACCATTGGATAGATCGGGATAAACTCCATACCCACATGATAGTCAACCGATGTGTAGTCCAGCACGTCCTTTACAATATCTGTGGCAATGATCAGTCTGTCCCTATACAATTTCAGCGCGACACCACCGCGAAAAGTTATCGGCACCTCATCAGTTTGCGTATCATGGGTCAGTTTTGGACCAAGCAGGTTCTGACAGGTAAGTCCGATCGTTAGATTACCCCGCGGGAATAACAGGATACCTAAATCTCCCCCCATACCCAGAGCACTATACTGGGCTATCTTACTCATCATTACCTTAATGTTTACACCCACACCAAGGGGTCGCCACGGCTGGTAGGCATAAGAGAATAGAAAACAACTCTGGTAGAACTTGAACGTACCAAAGGGATTACGATTTACATCCCGAGAATCAACATCGCCTGAACCATGGTATATCAATCCGAAACCTAATGAGCCGAATTTTCTCGTCGGTAGGGCATAGCCAAGATAACCGCCTTGAGTGCCCAAAAGTGACAAATAGGATGACTTTATATTATGAGACAGAAGCTGGACCAAACCTGCCGGGTTGAAATACACTGCCTCTTGATCATCTGCAAGACCAGTAAATGTTTTGCCCATCGCAATCGTTCTCGGCGTCATTCCATAGTTCAAAAGGGCGCCAGGAACACCACCATCCTGGGCAAAGGTAAAAGTAGGAAGTAAGCAGTAGGCAGTAAGCAGCAATATCATAAAGGCAAAAAATCGCTTCATACAATCTGCAATCTGAAATCTGAAATCTAAAATCGTTTTTACCATACCACACCTACCTTCATCTTCTTTTCAAATATCGTTGCCGTATGTGTCCAGCCTTTTATTACGGCATAGTATAATCCGCTCGCCACTCGTTCACCTTCACCATTACGTCCATTCCATGGTATCTCATTACGACCACCATGTGCTCCTTCACTACCCGGTACAATATCGTCTTTGTAGACCAGATTACCAAATGGATCATAAATCGCGAAGATAACATTACATGAACCACTAAGATAATAGACAAAGTTCATCGTATTACCTACGATACCAATGGGGTTGGGATAAGCATAGAAACTATCCGGCACTACGGTCGTATCGATTATATCGAGATAATTTTGATCGGATGTAATGCTATTTGAGTTATCT
>Ga0209986_10000617_pt1 | contig 34786 bp, 37 predicted proteins | sample BlataG_FD_183168 | JGI IMG/M metagenome (GOLD analysis project Ga0209986, IMG submission 183168) | Deep subsurface microbial communities from Black Sea to uncover new lineages of life (NeLLi) - Black_00105 metaG (SPAdes) (version 2) | ecosystem: Environmental > Aquatic > Marine > Oceanic >...
TGGCGGCCTTCTCGCTGCGAACGAGACGCTCTCCCAACTGAGCTACTGCCCCTGATTTTTCGATTATAAGGGAAAAGATTGCGAAGTCAACACATGAACCAGTTAAATAGTTAAATGGTAATTGGTTAAATAAAACTCCGTTCAATAGCATATGTGATATTTAGTTATTTAACTTTTTAACCATTTCCCATTTAACCATGTATAATCATTCACAATTTAACCAGAAGCTATTTCTTTTTCGATAATTGATAGAATTTGTTTTACTGTTTTGCCTAAATCACGGTTCTCGATAATATATTTATAATCACTTTTGTATTTCAATTCCTCAAATGCCTGAGCAAGTCGGTTTTTTATGACTTCGTTTTTTTCCGTGTTCCGTTTTATCAATCTCTGCTCCAATGCTGCGAAGTTAGGAGGGACAATGAAGAAATACAATCCGTCTCGGTAAAAGTTCATAAGTACATGGGCTCCGTGCACATCGATATCCATAAGTACGTGGTACCCTTTATTCAAGGTATTCTCTAGAGTTTGCCTCAGCGTGCCATATAGATTTCCGTGTACCCAAGCGTATTCAACAAAACAGTCTTTTTCTATCCAATCTTTGAACTCAGCTTCAGTGAGAAAAATATACTCACGGTTGTTCTTCTCGCCTGCTCTCATCGGTCTTGACGTTACGGATACAGAATAGCGGATATCTGATCGCGAATTTAGCATTCTCTGACAGATGCTTGTCTTACCAACCCCAGAAGGTCCGGATAGGACAATCAATTTACCCCGTTTATTCATAGTCAATTTGTCATTTACTCAATATTCTGCACCTGCTCCCTGATTTTTTCGACCTCTTCTTTAATCTGGACTACAGATTTACTTATCTCGAGGGAATTGGCTTTTACACTACAGGTATTGGCTTCGCGTTGAATCTCCTGGAGCAAGAAATTGAGTTTCCTTCCACAGTGTGCCTCCTTGTCTAAAGCCTCTTTGAATAGAACCAGGTGACTTGATAATCTCTTGCATTCTTCATTTACATCTGTACGGTCAATAGTGTACAGCAATTCCTGATAGAATCTATCCTCGTTCAGTTCTTTGTCGAATTTCTTCCCGATTTCTTCAAGGTGTTCCTTATAATCCTGGTTCCTTTTGGGTATTAGTTTCTCAACTACACGGATATTCTTTTCAATAACACGGATTGATTTCCTTATTTCCTTTTCGATATTCTCCCCTTCCTTACGTTTCATTCGAAGAAAATCCTTAAGAGCTTTATTGAGGATTGGTTTGAACGCATCGAAAACACCCTTAGAATCGGTTGGCGGCTGGTTAAATTTTACCAATCCTTGTACTGATAATATAGTATTGATGTCAAGTTGTCCACCAACCTTGTGCTCTTTTTCCAGTTTATCAACAACTTTCATATACGCACGAAGCAATGTCTCATCTATTTCAACTGTAGCATCAAGGATTTCTCTATCTTGCTGAATAAGTACCACAATGTGTCCCCTGGTTACCTTTTTCTGGATGCACGACCTGATCTTATCCTCAAAAGGCAGTAAAGTACTTGGGCATTTCACGGAGATTTCGAGGAAACGATGATTGTATGATTTTATTTCTATATCAAACTTAATTTGCGGCTTTCTTATTATGCCACTTGCACGACCCATTCCAGTCATACTGTAGGGCATCTATTCCTCCATGATTATTGTTACCGGACCTCTATTTTCTAATGAAACGAGCATTCGTTCGCCAAAGATTCCGCCTTTTGTTGGGATACCTAAGCTATTGAGTGTTGAAATGAAATATTCGTATAGCTTCTTTGCATTTACTGGTCCTTCTGCATCAGTAAAAGAAGGCCTTTTTCCATGCGCTGTATCAGCCAATAAAGTAAATTGAGAAACTACAAGTGCGTTACCGTTTACATCCTTAATAGAAAGGTTAAATTTTCCATCACTATCTTCAAATATACGCAAATTAGCACACTTTTCAGCCAACTCTTTTGCATGGTTTTCTTTATCGCCCTTTTTAATTCCAATCAGAATCATTAATCCATTTCCAATTTCTGATACTAACTTATCTTTCACAGTAACATGTGCTTTTGAAACCCTTTGAATCACTGCTTTCATATTTTTAACGCGAGATAAATCTCGCTACTCCTTTTGTTTGCAAGAATATCATTGCTTTAGTGCATTTAATATCGTCGTGGCAAAATCCGTGGATGCTTTGGGATTTGAACCAGTAATAATATTGCCGCTTATTTCCACATCAGAGCCTGTATAACTTGCACCGCATTTTTCAATGTCGTTCTTAGATGTTGGATAAACAGTCGCTTTAATATTCTTTAATATTCCGGCACGGGCAAGGACAACTGGCGCAATACAGATTGCAGCAATAGTTTTTTTTGTATCGTTAAAATTTTGTACTATTTTATGGAGTGTTGTATTATCCCAAAGAACCTGACATCCAGTGCCGCCAATAATAATGAGTGCATCAAAACTGTCTGGTTTCACCTGGTCAATCAAAATATCTGGTTTGACTGTCATCCCGAGCATTCCCTTAGCAGGTACAGTATCTATTGAGGCAACAATTACTTTTATCCCTGAATTAGTAAATAAATCATAGGGTTCTTTAAACTCTTCATCACGAAAATCTTTTGGAGCGATCACCATTAAAACTGATTTATCAATCTGTATTGGTTTTTCTGGGGAAACTACTTGTGTTTGTTCTTCTCCCCCACCACAACATAATACCAAAAGCACTGCCAAAACAAAGACTTTCCTCATAAAAACCCCCTAAAATATAAATGCCTAAAAATCCAAAATACCTGAACCTAGACACCAAAGATAATTCCCCCTTGCCAAGATTTGCTTTATTAGCATATGCTATAAGCTATAAGCCATATGCCACCCAGCACTTTTTTCAAAAGTGCTGGGCAAAGCGGGAGACGGGATTTGAACCCGCAACCAACGGCTTGGAAGGCCGTGACTCTACCATTGAGTTACCCCCGCACGTATGAGTATTATATTAATCTATCTCAAAAAGTCAATACGAAGTAAGGAGACTTGAGAAAACAGGCCATGATTTTTATTGACAGACATTATAAATTGGATAAACTGTCCTGAGGAGGTAAATTATGCCATTACTACTTATTTTATCACTTATTGCTCAGACTGGGACAGGAATATATACTACTTTGCCTAGCATTACAATTGATAAACCTGCCCTGTCAGTTACTGGACAGGGAAATGCCACGTTTGGTGTTCAGGCAACAGAATACAAAATAATACTATACGCAGACACACATGCCGAAGAGGAAAAAGAAGCACTAAGAGCTTCAGAAGAAATGAGAGAAGAAATAATAAATGTCACGAAGAAAATCGGTGGCAAGAAAAAGGATGTTGTTCTAACAAGTCGTAGTACACTTGAACCTATTGAGGGTGATCCTTATTTCCGTGTTGAACAGGATATCCAGATTTGGTTAAAGAACGTAAAAGACATAAACAAGATCAAAGAAACATATTTACTTATTGATGGTGTACAGATCGGTTCGGCTACGCCTGTGATCGACGAAAGTGCAGATTGTAGTCCAGCGATCAAAAAGGCAAGAGTGGATGCATTGAAGAACGCAAAACGGGAAGCAAAAGAATTGGCTGCTGAGATGGAAGTTCTGCTCGGTGATCCGATATTCATTTCGGAAAATATTGTTTACCCGGCATACACTGGGTACGAAACAAGCGAAGAAGCAGAGATAGTTGTTTCAATCACAATTTACTATGGAATAGTGTACAAGAAATAGCCGATTGAGCTTTTCATGAAGATAAATATCGATATTTATTAAAGGAGTTTATATGCTCGAAAAAATATTTAAATTACAAGAACATGGGACCAATGTAAAGACAGAGGTCATAGCTGGACTTACAACCTTTATGACAATGGCATATATAATAGTTGTAAATCCTGCAATACTTGAGGCTGCTGGTATACCAAAAGGTCCGTCCATGGTTGCTACAATTCTCTCAGCCTTTTTTGGGACCCTTCTTATGGGAGTTTATGCAAAGCGTCCATTTGCCATTGCTCCATATATGGGTGAGAATGCATTTATTGCATATACTGTCGTCAAGATTCTTGGTTATTCCTGGCAAACAGCACTCGGTGCAATATTTATTGGTGGGGTTCTCTTTACCATTATAACTATCTTAAAACTCAGGTCGTGGCTTGCCAATGCAATTCCTAAAAGCCTGAAATACTCATTTGCCGTTGGAATTGGATTGTTTCTTGCATTCATAGGATTAAATGATGGAGGTATAGTACAAGTAGGCGTGCCTGGTGCTCCAGTGAGGATAGGAGATATCAGAAGTCAGGCAGTGCTTCTTGCCATCGCAGGTATTCTGATTATAGGCATTCTTATGGTGAAAAAGGTAAAAGGTTCAATCCTGATAGGAATTCTTGGAACTACCTTTTTAGCCTTTATTTTTGGTATTGCTAAACCTCCAAGCCAATTGGTAAGTCTTCCTCCTTCTCTCTCCCCCATTTTTTTGAAATTGGATATTGTAGGCGCATTATCATGGGGGTTTTTTGCAGTAATACTTACAGTTTTTATCATGGATTTTGTGGACACGATGGGCACTCTTATTGGTGTATCTGCTCGGGCAGGCTTTCTTGATGAAAACGGGAATCTACCTGAAATTAAGAAGCCAATGCTTGCAGATGCTCTTGCCACTATGTTTGGAGCATTGGTTGGAACAACTACAGCAGGAACATTTATTGAATCTGCCGCTGGTGTTGAAGAAGGAGGTAGAACAGGTCTTACTGCTGTGGTAACTGCGTTACTATTTCTGATATGCCTATTTTTTGCTCCTCTTTTTACATCAATTCCTCCACAGGCTTATGGGGCTGCACTTGTTATAGTGGGAATGCTGATGATTTCTGTAATTACAAAAATTGATTTTAAGGATTTCACAGAGTTAATCCCTAGTTTCTTTGTAATAATACTAATGAGCTTCACTTTTAATTTGGGTATTGGGATAACCGCAGGATTTGTGCTTTATCCTGTATTTAAACTCGTTACTGGAAGGTGGAAAGAGATACATCCTGGGTTATGGGTTCTTTTTGTTCTTTCGGTTCTTTTTTACATATTCTACCCATACTAATTTAATATTAAGGATATATTGATCACCGACAATCGCAATGAGTCTATTAGTGCGCTCCTTGATACGTCAAGTAAGACTGCCAAATTCTTAAAAAAACATTAAGCAGATAGATAAGCAAAAATCATTTGTATTTATGTTTATTTGGAGTTTGGTGCTTGGGATTTGCTAATTAAAAAATAATGCCTATTTTTGTCATTCACAAACACCATGCTACGCATTTACACTGGGATCTCAGGCTTGAGATGGATAATGTCTTAAAATCCTGGGCAGTGCCAAAAGAACCGCCAGTAAAACCGGGGATTAAGAGACTTGCTCTACAAGTAGAAGACCATGCATTAGATTATGCTGATTTTGAAGGAGATATACCTGATGACCAATATGGTGCAGGTAAGGTTGAAATATGGGATACTGGTGAATATAATTTATTAGAGAGGCATGAAAACCGTATGAAATTTATGCTATTAGGAGATAAGCTTAAAGGAATTTATGTACTTTACAAATTTCCAAAAGCAAGTAAGAATGCCTGGTTATTCTTTAAGATAAAAAAGTCAATCTCTTGACTATTCTCAATATATCAGTATAATAACCAAAGGAGAATGAGAATGCAAGACGATAAAAAGCACATAGATATCGAACTGAGTGCTGAGCAATCTGAAGGGATCTATGCCAATGGTGTTGGTATTAGCCATACGCCATCTGAATTTATCCTTGATTTTATGCGTTTTTTACCAGGTGCTCAGAAAGCCAAGGTCTTTGCAAGGGTTATTATGACACCACAAAATGCCCATATCCTGAAACAGGCTTTGGAGCAGAATTTGCAGAAATACGAGGAACGATTTGGCAAAATTAAAATCTTTGGTAAACCAGCAAAAGAAATCGGTTTTAAGTAAAACAATCGATTTCTTTGTTAAATCGAAACATCACGCGTATCTTGTAGGTGGATATGTACGAGATACAACGCTCGGCATAGAACCTCGTGATATTGACCTGGTGGTTGAAGGTGACGCGATAAAGGCGGCCGAGCAGCTAAATGCAAAATTGAAAGGCAGCCTTGATATACACAAAGAATTCGGTACTGCTTCTATTACCAAAGGACAGACAAGGATTGACCTGGCAAGCGCTCGGTTCGAGAAATACGCCTCACCTGCAAAACTACCCCATGTTTATCCATCAACTGTTAATGAGGACCTTAATCGCCGAGATTTCTCGATCAATGCTATAGCTATGTCTATCTCAAATGAAAATTTTGGGGAAATTTTCGATCCCTTTAACGGTTTGGATGATATCAAGAAAGGTGTAATTCGAGTTCTTCACAAGGAAAGTTTCAATGATGATCCAACACGGATTTTCCGTGCCCTTAGATATAAAAATCGTTTTCGTTTCAAAATAGGCAAAAGAACAAAATCATTAATGACTGAGGCAATAAATAAACGAATGATCCAATGTTTGAGCGGTCAGAGGATTATCAACGAAATAAGGTTAATCTTCAAGGAAAAGAACTATGTAGACATTATTAAAGATCTTTCAAATATGACATCACTGAAAATAAGGAAAAAAGACCTGGAACTATTGCCGGTTTTGGGACAAAACCGCATGTATTTTTATTTATCCAGGGTCAAATCCGCCAGGTTTCCAATTACAAAGACAGAGAAACTCTTAGTCAAGGATTTTCATAACTTTGGCAAAACAATCGCACGCTTGGACAAGGCAACCAAACACAGTACAATCTTTGCAATTCTCTCGCCTATTTCAACTGAAGCCATCGATATTATACCTGTTGTGCTGCCTAGACTAAAACAAAAGGTCTGGACATTTAGACAGCTCAAGAAGAGAAAACTTCTGGTAACAGGCAGTGATTTGAAAAGACTTGGTTACAAACCCGGGAGGAGATTCAAAACTCTCCTTAATAGGATGCGCGATTGGCAATTCGATAAAAAAATAAAAAACAGAAAAGAAGTCCTTGAGTATTTGAGAAACATAAAACACTAATGGGAAATATTGTTTCCTTTTTGCTCTCTCTGCCGCCGATTCTGTTCGCCTTAACCATCCACGAATACTCTCATGGGTATATGGCACTCCGTATGGGTGACCCGACCGCGAAGTTTGCTGGTCGGCTTACCCTTAATCCAATAAAACATATTGACATTATGGGTTTGTTCGCATTTATCATCTTCAGGTTTGGCTGGGCAAAACCCGTACCGATCAACCCTGGTAATTTCAGAGATTTAAAAAAGGGCATTCTCTACACTTCCTTAGCGGGTCCTCTCTCCAATTTCCTCATCGCAATCCCTTTTGGTCTAATAACCAGGGGCATCCCGGTCCAGGTGGATTTTCTTTTGCCCTTACGGATACTGCTTGAATTATTTGTGTTCTACAACCTCATATTCTGTGCTTTCAATCTTATCCCAATCCCACCCCTTGATGGCTCACACGTTCTCTTTGCCTTGCTCCCGCCTCAATATCGGCACATTGAACTATGGTTAACACGCTACGGTTTTTTTGTCCTAATCGGACTCATCATGTTTGATAGAATCACTGGCATACCAGTTCTTTGGGGTTGGATTGGACCATTCGTGACTTTTTTCAGTACCCTCTTTGCTGGCAACTTAATAATCTTATGATATGGAGGAGAAATGAACAGATTTCTTAAAATCTTACTTATAATCATAGGTACAATCATCGTCATCCTGATTGCAGGCTATTTCCTAATAACGAGCTACCTAACGCCCCAAACAGTACGGAATATCGCTGGAAAGGTTGCTACTGAAGCTATCCAATATCCAGTTGAGATCGGTCAAGTTGGTTTGCATTTTGGATTCAAGGTGGGTATTACAATAGACGATGTCAAAATACCCAATGCCAAAGGTTTTAGCCGTGAACCTATGGTCGAAATTGACCGAACCACCCTAAATTTAAAACTTCTGCCTTTATTTGGACGCCGGATAGTCATAAGTGGTCTGGATTTCTCAGGGATAAAGGTCAAAGTTGAAAGAAATAAACAGAACAAACTGAACTTCGCAGCTATCATACCCAAAGAAGCACAGGGCTCGAGTTGGTCACTATCTCTGTCTTCAGTCACTATTTCCCAAGGTAATCTATCCTATATTGATGCGCTGACCAAAACTGAAATAGAGGTTAAGGATATCGATCAAGAAATTAAATTTCAAGGCAGCACGATATCTGCAGCTGGTAAGAGCACGATATACATCCTGAAAAACAAAACACTGCCAGAAATGATCGTGAAAGTCGGCAATAGCGTTGCGTACGACACCTTGAAAAAAAATCTCCGAATTAAGAAGCTTACGGCGTTGTACGATCCGATACATCTTTCAATCGATGGGACAATAAGTGAGTTAGAGAAACTCGATATCAATGCCAAACTTAAAGTCGACGATATGTCAAAACTTCCTACACTGATCCCGGCCAATTCACGTCCGGAAAAACTTAGCGGCACGCTCATCGCAACATGCACAGTAAGTGGTACAACTAAGAAGATCGTTGTTGCTGGAAACAGTGAACTCAAAAACGTATCTTTTACACCAAAAGGATTGAACCGAGGATTTACAAAAATCTACGGTTCTTTATCATTTACGAGTAAAGCAATTAGAGATATATCACTACATGCGATGTTCGGAGATACAAAGTTGGAACTTAGCGGAGCAGTAAATAACCTTAATAACCCGATATTGAACCTCAAGACTAAAGCAGTAGGAGACCTCCAGGATTTAGAGATGCTCATAACCGACATGAAAGGCGTACAATTGAAAGGTCCACTTACCCTCAATCTAAAGATCAAAGGCAGCGCTAAGAAACCATCATACCATGGAGATTATAACATAAACAACGGATTCATAAATGGCATCGGCTTAGCGAAACCGATAAGCAATTTTATCCTTAAGGGTACGATAGAGAACAGCGTTGCCAGAATCAGCAAGTGTGGCGGCAGCATTGGGGGTTCGGATTTTTCATTGACTGGCAAGATAACCGACTTAAAAAAACCAGTAATTGAGATCAACAATACCTCACATCTTATTGATCTTGACGAAATTCTACCAAAGCCAGAAGAACGCAAGCAACAACAAGGAAAGACAGCACCTATCACACTCCGTGGTAATACCAAAACAAACAAGTTTGTCGGCGCAAACATGGAGTTCAAAAACATAAACACAAGTTTCTCCTATGAAAATGAAGTAATAGATTTAAGAAAATGTACGGCAGATGCTTTTGATGGCAAAGTGCAGTTTGATCTTTATTATAATGCAAATAGCCCTGAACCCTATCGTATCAACACGAAAATGACTTCGGTATCAACCAAGAAAATCCTAAAACGCTTCTTGAATTTTGAGAATCTGGAAGGCAAACTAACTGGCGTCAGTAACTTCCAAGGCCGCGGTTTCAGTAAAAATGATGTTATCGTCAATCTCAGTGCCTCGGGTAATATCAAGTTAATTAACGGTGTATTCAGAAATTTCGATTTCATTACGAAACTCCTTGCTTGGCTCGGTATAAAAGACTACAAAGTACTGAATTTCAACGATCTGCTGGTCAATTTCAATATTGATAAGGGTAAAACAAAAGTGAAAGACTGGGCGCTATCATCAAAAGTCGGTACTTTTCTTACGAATGGTTTCATCGGGCTAAATGGAAACGTGAATTTGAACGTAACGACTACGCTCAAGAAGGAATACTCAGATATTGTGAAAAAGTACCACGGAGATTGGATATTCCCGATTGATAACAAAGGACAGGCAACAATCGATATTAGGGTCACTGGAAAATTCAGCGATCCTAAATTCAGTCTTGATAAGAACAAAATTAAACAGCGTCTCAAGGGTCAGTTGAAGAATGAATTCAATAAGAAAAAGAAAGAATGGGAAAGTAAAATAAAGGATTTATTGAAAGGAAAATGATAAACCCAGATTCAAACTATGGAAGAAACAGCTGAACATTTGGATTTAGAAATTAGTTATTGTTTAGGATTTAGACATTAGAATTTAGTATTTTAGAAGAACTATGCCTGAACTCCCCGAAGTCGAGACCATCAAAAGAGAGTTAAAGCCCAAAATAATAAATAAGAAAATCCTTGCCTGCATTACCTTGCGTGATGATGTTATTGCTTACCCCAAACCAAAGGCATTTTGTAGAGCGATCCTTAACGAAAGAGTAATTGATGTAACAAGGAAAGCCAAATATCTGTTTCTTGAACTCACCAATGAAAAACAAATAGTTTTCCATTTTAGACTCTCTGGTACTATCTCACTGAGAAAAATATGTACTAAACCCGATCGTTTCACCAGGGTGATAATAAAGATAAATGGATACCAACTTTTCTTCAATGAACCAAGGGCACTGGGTAGACTCTACTTATTGAAGAACAAAAGGAGATTGCCAATTCTAAAAGGACTGTATAACCTCGGACTTGAGCCAATCGTTGATGAATTCGACTTGTCCTACCTCCGCAACAAAATAAAAGGAAGAAAGGCGAAAATAAAAGCCTTGCTTCTTGACCAGAGTATCTGTGCCGGAGTCGGTAATATATATTCTGATGAAGCACTTTTCCATGCCGGAATAAGACCCTTGCGCCGTGCTAAGCGTATAACGATCAGAGAAACCGCAAAACTTGTGAGAACTCTGAAACACGTAATACAAAAAGGGATAGATAATTACGGAACATCGGTTTCTGATTATCACCGAACCGATGGCAAAGATGGGAATTTTCAAAAATTTCTGTATGTCTACGGCAAAGAGGATGAACCTTGTAAAGTCTGCGGGACAAAAATTGTCTTGACGAAACTCGGCAACCGGTCCACCAGATACTGTCCTAAATGCCAGAAATAAATAGAAATTCCTGAATACCTAAAAATCCAAAATACCTAAATACCTAAGCTCGATTTATCCCGCTTCGTATTATAATACTATAAATAGAATTGCGGGATTTACCGATCATCATATGCATCAATATGAAAAATCGGGATAAGTCGTACTTGTAATTTTGGATTAAAACGAATACGATTTACGAGATACGAGTACGATTATCATCTCTCTGTTCATTGACAGCAAAAGAAAATTGACTATAGTTATGCTATGGATGAATTCGGGAGTAAATATGACTCTCAGGGCATTGAAGACCAATGGTATGAGTTCTGGCTGAACGCGAATCTTTTCACGCCTGATCCACATTCCAAAAAACCACCCTATACAATTATGATACCACTACCCAATATTACGGGTCGACTCACTCTGGGGCATACCCTGAATAACTCTATCCAGGATATCCTTATCAGATATAATAGACTGACCGGGCATGAAACCTTATGGATGGTCGGCATGGACCATGCCGGGATCGCTACCCAAGTGGTTGTTGAGGAAAAACTACTGAAACAAGGCATTAAGAAGGAAGACTTGGGCCGGGAAAAATTCGTCCAAATTGTCTGGAAATGGAAAGAAGAATACGCCACAACAATTCGAAAACAACTGAAAAAAATGGGCTTTGCCCTTGACTGGTCGCGTGAGCAATTCACGTTCTCTGAAGATTATTCAAAGAAAGTAATCAAAATATTCGTTGATTTGTACAAGAAAGGACTTATCTACCAGGGTGAATACATCATTAACTGGTGTCCGCGTTGTCTATCTGCTTTATCCGATGAACAAGTCGAGACTGAAGAAGAACCGGGTAAGCTATATTATATCAGGTATCCGATAATCGGTACCGAGAATTTCATCACGGTAGCAACAACTAGACCTGAGACTATGCTCGGCGATACCGGAATCTGCGTCAATCCAAAGGACCGCCGTTATAAGAAACTCATTGGGGGTACTGCCTTATTGCCGATCATGAAGCGCGCCATCCCCATTATCTGTGATGATTATGTTGATCCGGATTTCGGCACGGGTGCGTTAAAGGTCACGCCAGCGCATGATCCTTTTGACTTTGATTTGGCTAAAAAACACAACCTTGAGTTTATCAATATTATGAACCCTGATGCGACACTCAATGAAAATGCCGAAGAATACAATACATTAGACCGTTATAAAGCACGCGCCAAAATCATAGTTGCTTTGGAAAAAGAGGGTCTGCTTGAAAAAGTCGAGAAATATAAGTTACCCCTTGCTAAATGTCAACGCTGTCATACCGCGATTGAACCAAGAATCAGCAAGCAATGGTTCGTTCGCATGAAACCCTTGGCTAAACCCGCCTTAGAGGTAGTAAAGAATGAGACTGTGAAGCTGTATCCAAAGAGGTGGGTAAACCTCTATAATCACTGGATGGAGAACGTTCGAGATTGGTGTATTTCCAGGCAACTCTGGTGGGGACACAGGATACCGGTGTACTACTGTTCAAAATGCTATGACGCAGAAAGCACAGAAGTCAACAAAACACGACTGAATGCAGAGACAAAGAATCCAAAAGGTATGTTTGTCTCAACGAAAATGCCTAAGAAGTGTCCAGGCTGTGGTTCTTGTGATATTTATCAGGACGAGGATGTCCTCGATACCTGGTTCAGTTCCTGGATCTGGCCCTTTGCAACGCTTGGTTGGCCAAGTAAAACAAAAGATTTCAAGCGTTTTTATCCAACCCAAACCCTGGTAACAGCTTGGGATATTATTTACCTTTGGGTTGCCCGCATGATCATGGCGGGTTTAGAGTTCACTGGGCAAATACCTTTTTCCAGTGTTGTATTCCACCCCATGGTCCGGGATAAAAAGCGTAGAAAGATGTCAAAAAGCCTGGGTAATTCTCCAGATCCAATGGATTTGATTGCCAAATATGGAGCTGACGCATTGCGTTACGGGTTACAGCTTATTACACCGAAGGAACAGGATGTTCTGTACTCTGAGAAAGCAATTGATGTAGGTCGGAAGTTCTGTAATAAGTTGTGGAATGCAGCCCGATTAGTCTGGATGAATCACAAGAACGACAATGAAACAGCACCATCAAAACCCTCAATATATGATGCTTGGATCATTTCAGAATTCAATCAATTCATTAAGAATACTAACAACCATTTTTCAAACTTTGAACTAAATGCCATTGCTCGGGACATATACGATTTTGTCTGGCATACGTTCTGCGACTGGTATCTTGAGATTATTAAAATCTGCCCGTCAAAAGATACCCCAAAATACCTGTTAAAACAAATCATAATTATGCTCCATCCCTATATACCTTTTATCACTGAAGAAATATATCACAAATTCAATTTCTCAGAAAAGAGCATACTTCTCGAGGATTGGCCAAAGACAACGACTGTGAAAACTGATATCGTAAATGTCCAAATCATGAAACGTTTGATTGAGGAAATCCGAAATATCCGCGGTCTCTTCAATATTAATCCAAAAGAGAAACTTCAAGCAACAATAAACACGAGAAAAGATTTCAGGGATTTTATCAAAAGAGACGTCGCGGTCTTGCAGGGGCTTGCCGCTCTTGAAATCATAGAATATAACAAGACCCCGGACCAACCCGTGGCAAGTATTATTATGCCAGATGTCGAATGCTATGTCGTACTTGCCGGTATTGATATAGCAAAAGAGAAAAAACGTCTGACAAAAGAAATAACCGCACTCTCAAAGAGAATTGATGAAATTAAATACCGTTTGAATAACCCAAACTACATACGCAAAGCAACTGCTGAGGTCAAGCAACGCGAGCGAGAACGCCTCGAATGTTTTTTGAGGAAAAAAGAAGGAATTGTTAGAGCAATAGAAAAACTATGAAATACATTGGATGGATCGTAAGCCTTATTCTGTTAGCTGGAGTGTTTGCCGCATATAAAACTCAATACGTGCCAATAAAAAGGAATATTGATAAACTTGAAAAAGAAATCACGATGTGGGAAGATGTCCTCAAGAACGAAAAAGGGTTAATTGGCGACCGTAACCGCTTTCCCCTGGATCGATTTTTCAAGAACAACAAGCTCACCCCTTATGGTGAAGTCGAAATCCTTCGTAAATTCAGTATGGAATATAAGAACCTCGAATTATACGTATCAGCACCACGAGCTTTGGAGCGAGCTGCCGATATAATGCGCTTCCTTGACGAGCAACGAATTGAATACAGGACTCTGCGCTGTATCGTGGTAATCGATTCGGTCGAGCGCTTTGAATATAAGTTTTCTCAATAACGTGAAACCTGCACCGTTTAAAATTTGGAGATTGGTCATATTTTTGCTAATCGGCAACATTGCCCTGGCTAATGGTTCCAAGAAAAAGGATGCCAGTTTGGCAATGCTGCTCTGTGTCTTCCCTGGTTGTGGACAGTATTATACGGAAAGATATGTGGCCGGTATTGTTATCAGCGCAAGTGAATTGGCGATCGGATACTATGCTTACAAATACCATAAAGAAGAGGAGTATGAGAAAAGGAATTCCATGCTCTGGTGGGGTCTTTTTATCTTTGGATACTCGCTCGCTGATGCCTATGTGGGCGCAAAAATGTACGGTTTTGATGTTGAGGCGGATATAGACAAGGTATCACTAAGTTACACATTCAAATGGTAATTGCCGTTGAAGCCATATTCTTTCTCAGCTATAAATTCTTATCTATTATACCACAGGGCACGTTTTTAATATACTAGTGATTGGGGCTATTCTTGACCTGTTTTATGGCTTTAAGTAGTTCAACCATGACTTGTGTATGGAGCTGGTCTTTGGTGAGATGGTACATGGTCATTATGTGTCCAACATCGCTCGATACATACATCGGTGGCAGATTGTTTAAGGTTAAAGTCATGATGTCACGGTAGCAGACATCACACTTACATAAATCCTTATCATCTTCATACCTTCTGTTCAATTCTTGTCGGACTATTTTTTCAATATAGTTTTCATAGCTCGATTGCTTCATATTTACCTACCTTTCCTTATCAAATCAAGGAATTCCTGCTCAGACAAAATCTTAACACCAAAACTCTTTGCCCGATCAAATTTAGAACCAGGTTTTGTACCGCAAACAAGATAGTCGGTTTTCTTAGAGACCGTCGATCCTGGATGACCGCCATATTTACGAACCATTGCTTGAGCCTCTCTTCTTGCTATTGATCTAAGTTCTCCAGTGAAAACAAATGTCTTGCCTTGTAAAAACAGAATCTCCTTTTGTTTTTGATCTAATGTAAAATGCAAACCAATTTTCTTAAGCGCCTCTATTAATTTGAGGTTATGTTTATTCCTAAAGTAATTTATTATACGCTGGGCAATAATATTCCCAATTCCATCTATTTTTTCATATTCTTCAATTTTTGCATTAATAATTGTATCAATGCAGCCAAATACATTTGCCAAAATGTTAGCACAATTGACGCCAATATTAGGGATCCCCAGACCGTATAATACTCTCGTGAAATTCCGGTCCTTACTTTGTTCAATGGAACGCACAAGATTCTTTGCCGACTTTTCAGCCATTCTCTCCAGGTTTACAAGAGCACCTTTTTTAAGACGATATATTTCGTCGAAACTGCGAACTAAACCCGTGTCAACAAGTTGGTCTGTCAGGGTTATCCCGAGTCCTTTAATGTCCATTGCCGGACGGGAAGCAAAGTGCAAAATAGCACCTTTGATTTGTGCTGGACATGATCTATTAACACAACGCCAGTCTGCCTCATCTGGTAGCCTGACTATTTTCTCCTTGCAAACCGGACAGATTACAGGAAATCTAAAAACCTTTTCTCTTCCCCGGCGTCGATCGATTACAACGGACACTACTTTTGGAATAACCTCTCCCCCTTTTTCAATTACCACAAAGTCCTTTATCCTAATATCCTTTCTCTTAATTTCGTCTTCATTATGTAGGGTGGCGCGGGAAATAGTTGAACCTGACAACAAAACTGGTTCCAAGAGAGCAACTGGAGTTATCCGACCAGTCCTGCCTACTTGCAGCGTTATATCATTGAGTTTAGTTATTACCTGACGTGCAGGATATTTGTACGCAATTGCCCAGCGTGGACTCTTTATAGTAGTACCCAATACCTCGCACTGCTCATAATTATCGACTTTTATCACCAACCCATCCACTTCGTAGCCCAAGGTTTCTCTTTTATCCTGCCATTCGCTAATACAATCAAGGACTTGCTCAATGGATGAACATAATCTCATATGAGGGATAATTTTGAAACCGCTATTACCAAGTGCTTTGAGGGTCTTGTAAAGAGAGCTATACAGTCTACCAGGCGAACGCGGTACAGTGTGAATAAAAATATCAAGGCCACGCTTGGCGACCTTTTGCGCAGCAAGCAGTTTCAGTGTTCCGGCAGCTGCATTGCGCGGATTTGCAAATGATGGTGCCCCTGATTTCTCCCGTTCTTTATTGAGTTTTGTAAATGATGACACCGGCAAAAATACCTCACCCCTCACTTCGATATTCTTCAAAGCAGAATCTTCAGTCATAATACGTAATGGTACTGACCTAATCGTCCTCAGGTTTTGCGTGATATCATCACCGTAAACACCATCTCCCCGGGTCGAGCCAAGCATCAATTTACCATTTTCATAAATGAGCGCAACAGCAACCCCATCCACTTTGAGCGTAACCTCGTAGTTAACACCACTTTCAATTACCTTTTTGACTCGTCGGTCAAATTCCTTGACTTCATCTTCTGAATAAGTGTTGTCTAGACTCAACATTCTTGTTTCATGTTCGACAGTTTTGAACTCTTTAAGTGGCTCGCCACCTACTCGCTGGGTCGGTGAATCTGGTGTGATGAGCTGAGGAAAACGTTCTTCCACTGACTGGAGCCTTTTGTACAACTTATCATATTCATAATCAGTTATCAGAGGACGGTTCAGTACATAATAGTGATAGTTGTGCGTATCAATTTGTTTTCTTAACCGTGCAATCTCTTTTTTCGCCTGCACAACGGTCATCAGCAAATTATATATATATAACACCTTGAGTCAATAAGGATTAAGAACCCCTAACCTGTTGAATATTGACATTTACGCAGTTTTGTATAGAATTTAATATGCTGAAAAAGGTGGATTTCCTTATTGTAGGATCAGGGATAGCCGGCTTGACGTTTGCCATCAACTCTGCACAATATGGTCAAATACTCATTCTGACTAAAAAGAACAGAGCTGATTCGAATACCAACTATGCACAAGGGGGTATCGCATCAGTTTTTAGCGATGCGGATTCATTTGATTGCCATATCAATGATACAATCAAAGCTGGTGAAGGGTTGAGCCACCAAAATGCTGTGAAAATAATGGTCGAGAATGGTCCAAAGCTAGTAAGTAAACTGTATGATAAGGGTTGTCGTTTTACCCTCGATGACCAAGGCAATTTCGCCCTCGGCAAAGAAGGTGGTCATTCCCAACGCCGTATTGTACATGCCAAGGACTATACTGGTTATGAGATCGAACATGTCCTCTTGGAGGAAGTCAAGAGAAAAAACGTTATAATAAGTGAAAATGAAATTGCTCTTGATTTAATAATAATCGACGGCGAATGTTTGGGACTCTACTTTTTTGACGCTAACAAACAAAAGATTGACTACATCTTAGCCAATGCTACAGTACTCGCGACCGGCGGCACAGGACAAATATATCTTCACACCACAAATCCACCAATTGCCACAGGCGATGGTATTGCCATGGCTTTTCGTGCCGGTGCGAGAGTGGCAAATATGGAGTTTGTACAATTCCACCCTACATCAGTCTACAACATACAAATCGATGGTCGGGCTTTTCTGATATCAGAGGCGTTACGCGGTGAAGGCGGCATATTGAAAACAAAGAATGGTAAACCATTCATGGATAAGTACGACCCGGCTGGAAACCTCGCTCCCCGGGATATCGTAGCACGAGCTTGTGTTTCTGAAATGTATGCAACGAAGTCAAAATATGTACTGCTTGATATTTCGCATGTTAATGCTGGCTATCTGAAGAATAGATTTCCGACGATCTATGAAACATGCATGAAGTGGGGTATTGATATGACTCGCGAACCAATACCAGTAATACCAGCTGCCCATTATACATGTGGCGGGATCTTGGTTAACACCTGGGCTGAATCGTCCATCAACCGATTATTCGCCCTGGGCGAATGCAGTTGTACTGGGGTACACGGCGCAAATAGGCTCGCGTCCAATTCCTTGCTTGAAGCCCTGGTTTTTTCAACTAGAGCATCGGAAAGAGCGAAAAAGATAAAATCTATTAGAACAAAAACAAGGATACCCGTGAAACAAACCGCGCAGTCCGGACCAGATTATAGATTACAGATTAAAGAAATCATGGATCAATACCTTGGTGTCATACGAACTGTAAAGGGATTGGAAAAGGCACACGAATCCATTGGTGACTTCTGCAGCAAGTATGGTGATGGCATATACCTAAAAAACGCCGAAGCTCGAAATGTCGCCGACATTGCAATGCTCATAGTTAAATCCGCCATTATGCGTACCGAATCCCGTGGTCTCCACTATATCAGGGAATACCCTAAGAAAAATAAGAAATTCTTAAAGGATACTGTTATTGAAAAAAAGGATATCAGATAATCAGGATATCGGAAGATGAATTTCAAATGACCAATGACAAATTACAAATAAAATCCAAATGTCAAATGACCAATATAAAAAGAAGGAATTCTTGAAGGATACGGTTATTAGTAGGTCAATGTTTTGGGTGAAGATGCTAAAAATAATTAATATGTTAATGAGCGTATTGCGAATGTCTGAACATTTTCGCGTAATTCGCTGTTATCCGCATTTATTCGTTTTTTGAAAAGGAAAGGAGAATGGAACAAGGCGAGATTGAGGTTTTACTAGAATTAGGGCAATCATATCTCTTAAACAAAGAATATGAACATGCGATTAAGAAATTCAACGAAGCCCTAAGCGTAAACCCGCATGACGCCGAATTGTATTACAATTTAGGGCTTGCTTATGAAGGAGCCAATAAGCTTTTAGAAGCAATATCAATGTATGAAAAAACATTATATCTGGACAAAACCTTCAGTAATGCTGAAATACGTCTTAATAAACTCAAGGAAAAAATGACTGAAGCAAAGGAGAAATCAACCGAAGAAACAAAATGAAATGCCCACGTTGCGGTAGAGACATGAAAGAAACTAAAGGAACACACCACAAGAAAAAAAAATGGAAATGCCTGCATTGCAGCAAGGTCCGCTTCACCAACTCAAGGAAAAAACATAAAAAAGTCTTGACAAACAACAATATTTAATTATATTCTTCACATAGTATGGAAACATTTTACTCAATCTTAGGAGTCACGCTCAATTCGACGGCTGATGAAATCAGAAGATCCTATCTTAGATTAGCACAAAAATATCATCCAGATCGTCACTTTATCCCCGAGGATAAAATCAAAGCCAATGAAAAATTCGCCAAGATCACTGAAGGCTACCGTGTTCTGTCAGATGAGAAACTCAGAGAAGAATACGATAAATCGCTAGAAAAGGGTGTTAAACCAAAGGATAAAGCTAAGGAAACACAAGCGGAAAATGCCTTCAAAAGGGCTATCGCATTCCTTAAACAAAATGATCCATGGCGAGCAGTTAACCTTTTGCGCATTGCCTGTCGCTACCACGAACAGCCCATGTACCTATCATATTTAGGACTTGCTCTGGTTTATACCAAGCAGTATCAAAAAGAAGGCTTTGAAAAACTCGAAATGGCAATCAAACAAGTCATGTTCAACCCGATATTCTATGTTAACCGTGGATTGGCACACGAACACATCGGCGATAAGTCAAGAGCACTTGAATCATATTATGAGACACTCAACTGGGACGCGAACAATCGGGCAGCGAAAAAAGGCATTGAAAGACTGCAACGCAAGAAAAAGGGGTTTTTAACGAAATTGTTTGGCGGTGACAAATGAAAAAAACCAATATCCTCACCGGCTTTGAAAAACTCTGCTGCGATTTAGCGATAGTGGTAAAATACGATAGGTTTTTTGGTCGCGGTGGCTTTTGCAGACTCAGAGACCAATCCTATTTTATAATCAATGAGCGGCTCTCCAATGAAGCTAAAGAACAGATATTTGTCGACGAACTAAAGGCATTCGACTTAGCTTCTACACAGATCCCCCTACAATTAAAAGACCTACTCAGCAAGCCCGGTAGGGAAAAGGATAAGGGATTCTAAACATCTACGGGGTTTACTGTTCATCCCTAATCTCTCCAACCAATTCCTCAAGCAAGTCCTCTAAGGTCACAAGCCCAATCGCCATACCCTGGTTACTAAGAACAATTGCCATGTGCTCACCTTTTTGTTTCATCGCGGTGAAAATCGACATACAACGCTCTTTTGCATCAATAAAGAGTGGTTTTCTCAAAACAACTCTATTTTTGTAGAAGTAGTCTTTTATATTAAAAATGCCAACGATATTGCTTTTTTTACCTTGGTAAACAGGAATCCTTGTATATATCCTTTTGTGTTTTTCAGTAAGCGATTTCAATTCAGCCCCCTTGCGACACGTGAAGGCGGTATCCAAAGGTATTACTATTTCGCCGATTGTACGCTTGGAGAAATTAAAAAGCCTGCCAGCAAACTTCCTTGCCTCCTCTTCATACTCGCTCATCGCGTGGATAATATCAGATCTTCGTATTGAATCAGTTCTTGCTTCAGTCCTGAAGAGGTGAGCCAGTCTTTTGGAAATAAAAGCATAAAAACTAATAATGGGATAAGTGACGACTTCATTGTAATAAATCAAATTAGTGAGGTGGCTCATAACCTTACTTGGATAAGAAAGGGCTATTGATTTAGGGATGAATAAACCAACCGTTAATGAAAACAACGAGAGTACGATAGTTGAAAAAACTACTCCATTGCCGCCGAAAAGGTCAATGAAGAACTTGGCGAAGAGAGTCGATGCCACCACAATAATGAAGTTATCACTCACTGAAATTGTCGTGAAAAAACGCTCGGGTCGAGCTATAAAATTGCTAACCCGCACTGCCCAGAGTTTTTTTTCACGCTTTGCTCTAAGCACATGCATTTTTTCAAGACTAATTAAACCGGTCTCACTCGCCGCGAAGAAACCTTGTAGCACAATAAGCAATAGTGGTAGTATGAAGTATATCATTGCCCCACCTTTTCAATAAGGGCCCGTTCTATTATTCGATCTCGCATCTCTTCGATTTCAATCTTAAGACCCGGCAGTTTTATGCTCTCCTTTTCGTTGGGGAGCCTCCCAAAGTGATTTAGGATGAAACCAGATAACCTTTCTCCTTCATCAGCGAACGGTTCTACTCCGAGCACGCGGGCAAGCTCGCCAATGCTGATATCACCATCAAAAATATATCGATTGACACCAACCTTTTTATAGGGAAAATCAGTGACCTCATCATATTCATCGACTATCTCACCAAAGAGAGATTCAAGAATATCCTCAAGCGTTACGATCCCGCTGAAACTACCAAATTCATCAACAATAATACTAATGTGAATGCCATTTCGCCTGAATTCACTGAGCAGGTTGTCAATCAACTTTGTCTCGGGGACTATATAAGGACCACGCATCAGTTCCTTCACTGTGACTTCTTCGTTGGCTTTGTTGTTCATATGACTGATAAAAACGTTCTTTGCATACAGGATACCAACGACATCATGGTTTTTGTTGAAAACACAAATTCTCGAGTGCTTCTCTGAAACCATTGTTTCCCGAACGTCTTGCAAGCTGGCATCAACCGCGACCCCCACAACTTTATATCGCGGGGTCATAATATCGCTCACTCGCATCTTACCAAACTGGAGGATTTGATAACCGAATTTCTCTTCACCTTCATCTAACACGCTGCATTTTTTTGCCTCACTCAACATGATTCTAATCTCTTCATCTGAAATTGCAGTATGGTCCTCAGGAGGCTGTTTGCTTATAATCGCCTTGGTGAACACCATCATCAAAGATGATATCGGCCGAAAAACGTAGGAAATAATGCTAATTATTTTGCTAAATTTAAGTGACAAATATTCCGCATTTGAAAACGCGATTGTCTTAGGGGTGATTTCTCCAAAGATCAAGAGCAAAGATGTCATGATTATAAAGTAAACAATGAAAGAGAGTGTGGTATTTATTCGGCTGCTTGCAATTATTTGGATCAGGATGATGGCACCGACTGAGGAAGCAGCGATGTTCACGAGAAGATTTGCCAGCAAGATAGCGGCAAGTGTTTTCCCCGATTCCTTTTTCAAGCGATCGAGTGTTTGAGCCCCTTTTCTCTCTTCGTAGATGAGGGTCTTAATACGGAAACGCGACAAGGAGAAAATTGCTGTTTCTATACCTGAAAAAAAGGCGCTCAAAATCAGAAATATCACTATTAGGGCAAAGTATAATAACATGCTAAATTGAAATTTGGAATTCAGACAATGTAACCATATACTGGGCTACATACTTAACCGCGCGGTATTCGCCCACCGTCTCTCGTTGCATCTTTAAGATACTGAAGACATTTGCTTTCCATCGTTTTGGTTTCCGCTTTTGTCTTATGGTCATAACCTACGATATGCAGTAAACCGTGTATAATGTAATAGTACAATTCGTCAGTGTTGCTGACCCGGTCATATGATATATAGATTTCAGAAACCTCTTCCATACGAAATGAAATCACATTTGTTGGCTTATCTTTTTTAAGGAACTTTCTGTTTAATTCCTTGAGGTAATTGTCATTGGTTAGGATTATGTTGAGATTTTTGAGCTCAGTTTTTTCGTCTACTAACGTCTTCTCAACAAGAACAATGATACCCTTTCTAACGTTCGACGATAGACAACAGGCGGCCTGGTTGAAAATATTAACTTGCAATCAAAATTTTCTGTTTTTCCCGTCTACCTTTCCGCTGGTCTTTTCTCCACTCTGATCATATTCTACACGGGGATGGAAAACACCAGTAAGGATTGACAGAAATGCGGTACTCACCTGGACCAGGTCCTGTCGCGTAATTGGACATTCATCGAGTTGACCGTCGGCAAATTTCTTTTCAATATTATCTTTAAGCATTTTTTGCAACCTCGTGACAGTGATGTTTTTCTCACTCCTCGCTGCAGCCTCAACAGAATCGGCAAGCATGACCACTGCAGATTCCTTGGTTTTTGGTTTAGGACCTGGATACCGAAAAGTATCTTCGTTGATATCTGGAGAAGTATCCAGTGCTTTCTTATAAAACAATTCAATGGTTGTTGTCCCATGGTGTTGCTCGATAATATTGATGAGCTTCTTTGGCAATTTCATTTTCTTCGCCATTTCCACACCATCTTTGACATGGGATATGATAACCAGAGTACTCATTTGAGGCTTGAGCGTGTCATGCGGATTTTTAACGCCGAGTTGATTCTCAATATAATACTCAGGTTTCTTCAGCTTACCGATATCATGATAGTACGCGCCGACCCTTGCTAGAATCGGATCCGCCCCAATCACCCGGGCGGCGGCTTCAGCCAGGCTACCGACAACAATTGAATGATGATAAGTACCTGGTGCCTCCATAGCCATCTCTTTGAATAATGGCAGATTAAGGTTGCCTTGTTCGAGTAACGTTAGATCAGTACAGAAATCAAAAAGCTTTTCAAACAAAGGTAATAGAAGAACGAAAAGCACGCTCCCAAAAATGCTGTTTAGGACACCTTCACCAAGATGCAATAAGATGAGTTTGCCTTTCAATAAATACATATCGGCAAAGAGTATCGCCGCCATGTTGGCGATTGCAATATATATCATCGGTCTGTAAAGAGATAATCTAGAACTGATCGTTCGTGATGAAAAAGCAGCTACTACCCCACTGACTAACAAAAAAATGAATATCGACAGGGAATTTAGGGTAACACCAAACAAGGAAGCAAAGACCAAAGTTATGATAATCGCTATGTAGAAATCAAAATACAGTGCAAACAACAGAATGAAAAAGGAAATTGGTAGGAGATATATTGTATCAATTGCATATGCAGTTTTACCAACCAGCAAATAGATGGCTGAAAGTAAAGCAACGAAATAAATATTTTTCCCCTCGAAGAGTTTCACTTTCGCAACTAAACTTATATTTAGTAAAAGAAATATTGCGGCAAAGTAAAGCAAATTCCGAAAGAGCATAGTTTTCAGTATTTCCCAGGTGCCAACCGATATATAAGTAGTTTCCAATGCCGCGATTATTTCTCTTGCTTCCTTGGTGACCCGCTTATGTTTCTCTACAATGATCTCGCCTTTCAGGATCTTCCCTTTTGTCTTGGATACGTTGGCAAAAACCCCATCTATTCTCTCTTCTGTTTTCTCTAAGTTGTAGATAACATTCGGGATAAGCAGAAAACTAACCAACATTCGCTGTTCAGGCTTTTTTCGATAACTGAGTATACTCTCTGCCTCAGCAATTGAGTATAGCCTTTCTAAGGATTCAACTATCTCTTTATCGCCACTTGCGATCGTGATTATTCTAAACTGAGGGGGTTTTGCATCAACGACGCCAGCTGCATATATGTTACCAAGTTCATCAATGAGGTCTTCGTAAGTGTTCCTAAATCGAGTTCTGGTCAGGTATCTTATTACAATACCGTCAAGAGCATATTCTTTCTGGGTTAAGAAAACCAGAGAATCTTCAGTGAGCGACGAAATATCACGGAGTGAATCAATGAGGTTTACAAGACCGTCCAGCTTTTTCATGACCATTTTGTATACGGTATTATCCAAATCAAAAACAGGTGGAATTCTTGCAGCAATTCCCTTTTTCTCTTCATATAGTTCCTGCTCGGTTCTGGGCACGAAAAAATCATAAGGGGCGATTATGTTCGAAGTTGCTATTTCGCCTTCGTTAATGGTATATTTTGTGGGTACTCTCGGCGGTGGGAATATTATATTTAGTAAGAAGAAAATACCAATGAGGATGAGGTATTTAGGTTGTATCTTTGGCTTCATAAGCTTTGATTATCTTCTGAACCAGATTATGCCTGGCTACATCTCTTTCATCCAAATACACAAATCGTATCGGCTGAATGTCTTTCAGAATATGTTGAATTTCAATCAAACCAGAATATATGTTAGATGGTAAATCAACCTGAGTGATGTCACCGGTAATAACTACCTTTGACCTCCAGCCCATCCTCGTTAAGAACATCTTCATCTGTATGCTGGTCGTATTCTGTGCTTCATCAAGTATGATAAATGAATCGTTGAGTGTTCTACCCCGCATGAAAGCAAGGGGTGCGACTTCGATAGTCTTCATTGTGAGGTATTTCTTGACACGATCATAGGGAAGAAAATCGTGGAGCGCGTCATAGAGCGGTCTCAGATAAGGGTCAACCTTTTCCTCAAGTGCACCGGGTAAAAACCCCAAGGACTCACCAGCTTCGACTGCTGGTCTCGTTAGGATTATTCGTTCAACCCTTTTGGACATCAAATACGATACAGCCTTTGCCACACCGAGATAAGTTTTACCCGTACCAGCTGGTCCTATACTAATTACAATATCGTAGTCATCGATAGCTTTCAGATACCCTGCCTGTCCAGTGCTTTTTGCCTTAACCAACCGCTTTGGTGTGGTTACGCATGACGGGTCTTTTTCCTCCGCTTTACTAATCCTCTGGTGCTCGTCCTTTCTTTCCGTGTCCAGATCCCTCAACACTTTCTTCACTGCCTTGGCTGCCTTTTTGATATTTGCTTCCTCGCCCTTTAAGTGAATACACTGATCGCGCATAGATGCAATGATGTTGAATTTAGTCTGGATGTTTTTGAGCAGTTCATCTTGGAAACCAAGAACTTCGGTGGGAACGTAGTCAGATATGGAGATTGATACTTTCACATTTAAGGGAGGGGCAGCTAACTGCCCCTCCCATAATTTTTAGTCGTGTGGTATTATAAATTCCTGTCTTGGGTATATCCAATCAGGATCTTTGATTTTGTCTTTGTTTGCCTCATATATTTCAGGCCATCTTCTTGAATTCGAGTAGATTGAATAATATGAAGCAATTAACGTAAGACAATCGCCAGGTATTACGCCATAGTTCTCTAAATAGGGGATCATTAATACCCAACCCGGATATATAAGGTTTGGATTATTGATTTTATCCTTGTTTGCTTCGAATATCATAGGCCATTTTGCGCCTGCATGATACACTTCCCTCATGCCGGCAATCTTGGACAACCAATCTCCCTCCACAACCTTATAACGTCCGTACTGGCATATTTCCCAGGTTCCTTTTAATTCATCGAGCTTTGCCGCAAGTCCATCACGGGTTGTTTCTAGACCAGCGACCTCTGATCGCAGTGCTTCAACATCGGAAACGATCTCCGATATTTTGGCTTCAGCTTCTGCAATCTGCTGTTGTAGGGCTAATAGCTCGACTTGAGCTTGTTCCTCGGTTAGCTTATCCTCGGCAAACATGAAGGCAGGAACCAATAAGAAAAGAACCAGACAAGTAGAAGCGATCTTTTTCATTTTATCCTCCTTATTTCTTGCAGCGTGTATCGATATTGTTCTGCAACTCTTCGATTTGGTTATTGAGGTTAGCAATCTCGCTTTCGAGCGCCATTTTCATCGAGGCCAGTTCATCGAATTCAGCTTCAAGCTCAGTGATTCTTGATTGTGCAGCTTCCAGGGCGGCTCTAGCTTCCGCAAGTGCATCTAAAGTCTCCTGATTTGCCATTTTTGGACCACAACCAATAACGACAATAGTAAGGAGAAGAACCGCAAGTATTTTTTTCATAATGCCACCTCCTTATGGGCTTATTTATACTAAATCATATTCATAATTCCTCAAATGTCAATAGGAAATAGAGGTTCTCTTGACATTTTGCCTAATCTGACTATTATTTCCAATGCGTAATTACGCTATTGTCGTAGCTGCTGGAAAGGGTAAGAGATTCGGAGCTGGTAAGCAATTCCACCTGATCCACGGTATCCCGATGTTTATCTACAGCGTCCAGTCTTTTCATCACAATAGACATATCCACACCATAATTCTTGTTGTACCAAAGCGGAAAATAGAAACTACCACACAGCTCATTAAAAGATTCAAACTGGAAAAGGTCAAGAAAATAGTCGCTGGAGGCAAGCGCCGTCAAGATTCAGTATTAAAAGGTTTGAACCAACTGAAGCGACAATCAGGTATTGTACTAATCCATGACGGTGTCCGACCGCTGGTTGCTCAATCCTTGATAGATAAGGGTATAAAACTATGCAAAAGGCACAAGGCTGTTATCTTCGGTACGGCGATTGACGATACTGTAAAAGAAACAAAAAACCGCCGCGTCGTGCGTACCGTACCACGGCGCAACCTGTTCCTCGTTCAGACCCCTCAGTTCTTTGATATAAAACTCCTAAAAAAAGCCTTCCGGCAGACTATAAAATTTGATGAGTACACGGATGAGGCAGCAATACTTGAGGCACAAAGTATCCCCGTATATATCTTCCAAGGTCAACGCAACAATATCAAAGTAACGAGAAAAGAAGATCTCGGACTAATCGAAAAGCTATTGTGAAAAAGGTCATCCTGCTTGGCTCAACTGGTTACATAGGACGTAACGCAATAAAAGTTATTAAAAACCTTCGTGATTTCAAAATCGTCGGGTTAGCGGCCTACACTAATTATCAAATGCTTTCTGAACAAGCCAAGTACATAAAACCGCGTAGTGTTACCTTGGTTGATAAGAAACACTATTCGGTACTCAAGGGTGAAATAAGTAGAACCAAGGTTTTCTGCGGTGAATCTGGTATCACCGAGATGATCGAGGCTACCGAGGCAGATGTTCTGATTGCCGCGTTTGCCAGTGCAGTCGGCATCCTTGGTATAAAAAGGGCGATCGAGAAACGTCTGCGTCTATGTCTTGCGACCAAAGAGATACTGGTTAGTTTCGGCGATGTCATCATGCATGAAGTTCACCGGCATAACATAGATCTCATACCTATTGACAGTGAACATTCGGCAATATATCAATGCCTTGAAGGTAGAAATAGTGATGAAGTCAAGGCAATAATATTAACTGCCTCAGGCGGACCATTCCTTAAAAAATCGATGAAGGCTGTAACAAAAGCTGACGTGCTGAATCATCCAGTTTGGAAAATGGGTGCTAAGATTACCGTAGATTCAGCAACGATGATGAACAAAGGGCTCGAAGTTATTGAAGCACACCATCTCTTCAAGATGCCAGCTGAGCGCATCAAGGTTGTGATACACCCTGAAGCAATATGTCACTCGCTCGTGCAGTTTGTCGATGGCACAATGCTTGCTCAAATGTCCACACCAAACATGCAATTACCTATCCAACATTCACTCACATATCCCAAGCGTCGTCCATCAATGGTGCAACACCTGGATATAAGCCAGGTGAAACATTTGAGGTTTATGCCTCCTAACCATAGGAAATTTCCATGTCTTACATTTGCCTATGATGCTCTTATTATAGGTAAGAGCATGCCTGCCGTGCTCAACGCCGCAAATGAAGAAACAGTCAAGTTATTTCTCGAAGATAAGATTGAATTTCACCAAATTCCGCGTATAATTAAGAAAGTCATGAGTGAACATAAACCCCAAAAAGGTTCTATTGAGCACTACATAGAACAGGCATCATGGGCTAAGCAAACAGTTAGGAGGATAGCTTGTTAGAACTAGCAACTTCAGGCTTTTGGTCTCCAATAGCTGATTTCGTAATATATCTAATATTACCATTTATGTTGCTGCTTGCCTTTTGTATAACAATTCATGAGTTTGGCCATTTTTTGTTTGCCAAAATATTTGGCATACCGGTGGAGAAATTCTCAATAGGCTATGGTCCACCTCTTATAAGAGCGAAGATCGGTGAGACTGATTTTCGAATTGCTTATTTCCCGTTGGGTGGTTACATAAAGATGGCTGGCGAAGATGAAGGTAAAATTCTAAAACATGATAATGAACCGTTGCCAGAACCAAAAACCAAACTACCTTCAGAAGAAAAGGCTGGTTTCTATGATGCGCCCATATACAAACGTATTATCGTGGTGGCCGCCGGACCAATGTTCAACATAGTATCTGCAATTATTGTCATGGCATTCACCTTTAGCATACTAGGCATTGCGATTGATTATTCAACAACGCTAGAAGTTGAGGAAAACGGCTATGCTGCACAGGTGGGATTTATGAGCGGTGACTCAGTTATATCGGCAAATGACATCCCAATTAATAACTGGGACGAATTTATTGAAATCCTGGCAAAAAACATTGGTGATGAAATCACAGTTAGCATAATAAGAGATGGTGAGGAAATTACACGTGCACTGAGAGTTGTCCCTGACTCGCTCGGGTTGACGAATTTCGTTGAACCACGTGCAGGTGCTGTAAAAAAAGGTGGTCCCGCTCACAAGGCAGGTATGACAGCAGGTGATAGGGTACTGACAATAGATGGGTGCGATGTGCAGTCATGGACCGAGATGGTTAATATTGTAAGAAATTCTAAAAAGCCAGAGCTTCTATTTGAATGGGAACATAATGGTGAAACTAAAACTGCATACATCGCGCCAGAATCGGACTATGATTTTCGGTTAAATGATACGATTCGGAAAGTTGATATTCTTAAACCTCATAAACGTCAGTTCATTTCAATCCTTAGAGCATCTAGACTTTCATTTACCCGTACTCATAACTTGATTGGGCTCACGTTGGATATGTTATATCAAATGATTACAGGTAAAATATCAAGAAAGGCACTCGGCGGTCCGATTGCGATTGCGAAATTAAGCAGGGAATCTGCTAGGTGGGGATTTGAGTTCCTGCTCGGTCTTCTGGCAGTTATTTCCGTAAATCTTGGGCTTGTAAACCTCTTTCCTATCCCGGCACTTGATGGTGGTCACATTCTTATCGGTACAATAGAAGCGGTAAGACGTAAGCGCTTCAGCAAGAAAACAATACTTATTATGCAACAGATTGGCTATGCGCTCATTCTCCTCCTCATTTTGTTCGTTACATTCAACGACATCACAAGATGATTGACATCATCTTTGGATGCAAACAGATTATAGCAGATGCAGACGGATGCTTATATCTGTTTGAATCTGTTTCAATCCGTGTGAATCAAATAATATTCTAGCAGTATGCGAATATTATTCTACAACCCGGCAACAACCCAGAAAAGATATGAGTCCTACGAGGCAATAAAAGGAAGCGCCTTTTTCCGCAGACCCAATTATGACGCAATGCGTCTTTCTTTCCTATCAAAAGCACATGACTTCAGATATTATGATGAACGTATTGAAAAAAAGCCCGAGTTCACACCCGATCTGGTCGTTGTCAACGTACCTCTTAACCTTTCGCGCTACGTTTCATCGACAATAAGAAAAAACTGGCCGCGGGATACCAAGGTGATTTCATATGGATTCTTCCCAACGCTCTTTCCTGAACGCAACAAGAAATTCGCCGATAGTACAATAATCGGTGACGTAGCTAATATCTGGAAAAGGATTCTTGCACACGCAGAAAGCGGCAAGCTTTTAAAGGTGTACAACTCAAATCGGAAAGACCAGTTCAGCATTGACCGCACAATCGAAACTAAGTATGGCTTAACCCCGGCACTATCACAACTGAGAACGTCCTTTGGCTGCACGTGCCTCAAACGCAACAAGGATTTCTGCTATGAGAACATCATGTACAAAAAACTGATCCAGTGGGATCTCAACGAGGCAATCCATGCAGTCGCGCATATAAAGCGGAAAATTGTTTTCTTGCGTGATGATGGTTTCTTTCATGATATTGACTATGCAATTAACTTTTTAGAAAAGTGCTGGCGCTTCAAGAAAATGTGGATATGTCAAAGTACAGGACGATTGTTCGAGCACCCTAAATTGTTTCCTTTACTACGCGACAATGGCGTCCGCATCATACATCTAAAAGAAGACTGGTTAGGCAAGGACCTGGTGCACAAAATTGATGACCCAGATTTCCTTAAGGATAAGAAGCGTCAAACCGAACTACTCCATAGTAACAGAATAGCATGTGGTATTTTGTTGAGACTTGGTTTTGAAGGTGAAGATTTTACTTTCTATCGAAAATTGCTAAAGTTTCTTCTGAATGTTAAAGTCGATATGGTCAAGGTTACTGTCCAGACACCGATGCCGAATACTGAGACCTTTCGGCGATATCAAAAGGATAGTTTCATCGCACAAGACCTGACACTCTACGATCAATGGATGCCGGTCGTTCAAATCCCGGGTATGAGCCCACAAGCCCTTTATTCATGGATGGAGTGGTTGCGTGATAGGTTTTATTCCTGGGATTCTATTCTCTACAGAAACATCTCAGTTTCACCAAGACTCGGCCTTTACAATACTATGCTGTTCAACCTTTTACCTAATCTCTCATATCGTAACAATTTCCTTGAGAAAGTGGGCTATCCGCCCTAATTACCCGACAAGAACATCGGGCTTAACCCTACGCAAGACCTAGATACTTATGGACCTGAGGTATTATCCTCACATCATTTAGTCGATCAAGTGCAGTCTTCTGAATATCAAGGATATTTGGTATAACACATTCAAAGACCGGCTGAATAATAAGTGGTATGTTTTTATCTACACCGACGATGATTTCACACACTTTGTCCAATTCTTGAGGCAATAGATTTTCATTAATCACCATCTTCACGAACACGTTTTTACAGGCGGCTATCATAAGACATTTCTTATGTTCATCCCAGAGTTTGGGACGTCCAGTTGCCGTAGGGATCTTGAAATCCAGTGATACCGTATTTATGTACTTAATGAGCTTCTTAAGTTCATCAGGCAAAGCACCATTAGTGTCGATACAGATATCCTTTTTCATCTGCCGAATACTCCTGCACAGCTCATCAAGGAAATCCATTTGCAGCAAAGGTTCACCACCAGTAATCACGACTTCATCAGCATCCAGTTTATCAAGGAGAAAATCTACTTCAACCGGGTTGGGCGATAGTTCTCCAGCATAGACAAAAGGACCTTCCATTTTTTGAGTGTTTGGTGTATCGCAATAATTACAGGAAAGGTTACAGCCCAAGAATCTTATAAAAGTCTGCCGCTTCCCCACCTTAATGCCTTCACCCTGGATAGATGTAAATATTTCGCTAATATAACCTTTCATGCTTTGCATGATTAGATTCAGACGGATTTCAGCGGATGCAGACGAAAGGTGATATCCGTGTGAATCCGCTATCATCTGTCTACATCTAACTCAATCCTATTGAGCCCATTTTACTTTACAACGCGCCTTATCAATGTTTGCGTGCTCATCTTTGTACTTAGTCATGACTTGTTCGGCAAACTTGTGCGGATCAATATCAAAGTCTTTCAAACCCTTTGTCTTCACCGGCGTATTATCAGACACAATATTAATACCAAAGTGTATGAGTGAAGATAACGGTGTTACTGTTGCAATGGAAATCGACAGCTTGGCATCGCCATCATACAAATCACTACCTCGCCTTGTAATATTAGTGTCACGGCACATCTCATTCAAGACTTCGCCAACAATGGTGGTCAAAACAAGTTGCCTTAGTACTGCTTTTTCAAGATCAGTATCATAGTGTTCTATAATGAAATGCAACATCGACTCAGAGTATATTTTTGCATCGGCTTTGATATCTTCAATATCAGCCATCGACTCAGTCGGAATATCACACTTGCCACAAAAAGCAATAATTGAATCGCCGAACAAGTCAAATTCAGTATATGCATAATTGCTGTGTAATTGTCCACCAGTATAGACTATCTCTTGCTTAATATATTTCGTTTTCATTCTTCAACTAACTTAATAAGGTGTTCCTGAGCCGATTTGTAATCCGGGTTAAGTTTTAAGACGAGTCTGAACGAATCACGTGCCTTGTCTTTTTCGTTCAAGCCTTCGTAAGCCATACCCAAATTATAGTATAACTCAAAGTGCATTTTATCGATTTTTTCAGCCCTTTTCAGAACCTTAATAGCCTCTTCAAATCTCTGGCTTAGAATATAGAAATTACCCAGCTCAAGGAGGTCATCGAATTCCTGATTCATAGTTTCTCGATCTTTTCAAGGTCTTCGTTTTTACCGAGCATGATCAATACATCACCTGATATTACTTCATCGTCACCACCCGGGCCCACAATGATCTCCTCTTTAAAATCTGTTGAGCCATCGGGTAGGGTAATCGGCAACTTTCTCTTAATGGCAATCACACTTACCTTAAATTTCTCACGCATTTTCAATTCACTGAGGGTTTTATTAACAAGTTTCTTAGGGATAACCATTTCGATTATGCCGTAGGTTTTTGAGAGTTCGATAAAATCAAAGATCTTTGGACTGGCTATGCTTTCAGCGAGTCTTTCAGCCATCTCCCTTTCCGGGAAGATAATTCGATCGGCCCCGACTTTCCTTAATATCTTCGAGTGCAGTTCACTTTTTGCCTTCACGATCACCTTCCTCAAACCCAGTTCTTTCAAGGATAAGGTGATCATAATACTATCTTCAATGGTTTCACCCATACTCACTATTGCCGTGTCAAAATCAGTAATACCGAGTTCTTTCAAACCTTTTTCATCGGTTGCGTCCATGACCACAGCTTGGGAAACAATGCCTTCCATTTCTTTAATGCGTTCTTCATCTTCGTCGATAGCCAGGACATCAAAACCCTTTTTGCTCAGTGCCTGGGCAATGCTTGACCCAAAACGGCCTAATCCTATAACGACAAATTGCTTCATTAATTCCTCCTAATTACTTGAGATACCGAGTTTTTTCTTCAAATATGGTATCAAACCATTGTTCGTAACTATCTCCAAAATGAAATCCGGTAGTTTCTTTGCTTTAATGATTTCATTAGTACGCATATTTTTAATTATACCGGTTAGTAGATTAATTTCAATATCATCCTTGTGCTCAACCCGCTGCGTAATCCCCGGCGCGATAATCACTGGCAGACCCAAATTGATTGCATTTCTGTAGAAAATCCGGGCAAAGGTTTCCGCAACAACAGCTCTGATACCAAAGTACTTAAGGCAAGTGGCGGCTTGCTCACGGGATGAACCGCAGCCGAAGTTCTTACCGCCGACTATGATATCACCGGGTTTTGCATTTTTCCGGAATTCAGGATGGACCGCTTCAAAACAATGTTTTGCCATTTCCTCGCGATCTGCGGTAATAGATAGATACTTACCCGGATAGATCACATCAGTATTTATATTGTCGCCGAATTTGTACACCTTCCCATTAATCAACATGGTTCAGTTATCTCCCCCTTTATTGCTGATGCGGCAACCGTCCCAGGTGATGCCAGATAAACAAAAGCTTCCGGACTGCCCATCCGCCCTTTAAAATTGCGATTTGTCGTTGCCAAACAAATCTCTTCAGGCGCAAGTAGACCCTGATGTGCACCGAGGCAAGGTCCGCAACCTGGATTCAATACAAGTCCACCGGCCCGGATAAAAATCTCAATATAGCCTTCATGTAGAGCATCAAGATAGACTCTGCGTGAAGCCGGGATCACTAATAACCGTGTGTCTGGATGTACTGTTTTACCCTCTAATATCTCGGCTGCGGCAGCCAAATCTTCTAACCTCCCATTAGTACACGACCCGATTAATGCCTGATCAATCTTTAGGCCGGTTATTTCACTGACCGGTTTGACATTGTCAACTGAATGTGGACAGGCAACTTGACTCGTTAAGCTACTGACATCGATATTCAATTCACTGTCATATTCAGCATCGTCAGGTAAAACGACCTGGAAATGCTTGTCGGTTC
>Ga0209986_10000618_pt1 | contig 34725 bp, 28 predicted proteins | sample BlataG_FD_183168 | JGI IMG/M metagenome (GOLD analysis project Ga0209986, IMG submission 183168) | Deep subsurface microbial communities from Black Sea to uncover new lineages of life (NeLLi) - Black_00105 metaG (SPAdes) (version 2) | ecosystem: Environmental > Aquatic > Marine > Oceanic >...
CCATGGCCTTGAGTCCCGCCAGACCCCCTCTACGGCCCGCACAGCCCCATTTGCTGACTACCTACCCAATTGCGCTTTCGCTATATAGAATATCCAGAGGGCGTTACTTGAAAAGAAAAAGGGCAAATACAGGTTAACAGATTTTTCGGACCGTGGGGCTGACAAAAAATTGGGCCAGATGATGGAAGATGGGCAGGCAGCGCATATGATTGATGCCCTCCACAGGACCCTTTGGCTTATGGAGAACCGACCAGGTGAGTTGCCAACCTTTTTACAGGAAGCTCAGCCAAACAGGGAACAAATGCGCCTGGTGGCCCAGGCTCTTGCTGGTCCGGCCCTCAAAGGCGGAGAACTGGGGGACATATCACCCCATGCCGAGTTATCGGCCCTGGCAAAACTGACTGCCAACTGGAAAAGTGTTATTGAGGGCGCGGTTCTCACCGTAAGGGAGAAAAAAGCGGGAGAGGCAGGCCAAACATCCTGGCTCAAATAGGGAGAGTTTATCATGACAAATGGAACGATCAAACCGTGGGTAGAAGTGGTTTCTTTGCACCCGGATGTAATTTCTGAAGATTTTTCAGAAGATATCTTTGCCCTTGATTTAGGTCCATTAGCCGATGGTCATCCGAATGTGCCTGTGGTTTACAGGGACGCTGAACATTTTTTTCGAGCATCGTACATCACTAAGGGACTACGGTTACTTTTGGAGGACGTACTTTCTCGACTTTCAGGAGGAAAAGGTGCACGGGTACTGAAGTTGCTGACTCCTTTTGGTGGTGGAAAGTCACATACCCTTGCGGCCCTATATCATGCCACCCAAAAGCGGCCCGCCTTGAATGTAATCCCAGAAGGGAAATCACTGCCTGAATGCGAGAAAAGCCGGGTAGCTGTATTTGACGGACAGTTTTTTGATGCCACTAACGGAAAATCTATACCGGGAGAAAATTTTCGTGCACGTACAATGTGGGGCTGGATAGCATGGTCTCTTGGAGGCAAGGAAGGGTATGAGCATTTTCGACAGCAGGATGAAGCAAGAGTCGCTCCAGGTGCGGATGAGATTCTGACTCTGTTAAAAGATGGGCCAAATATGATCCTCCTTGATGAAGTGCTCAATTATTTGATCAGCGCAGGGGGTATAAAAGTTGAGCAAACCACACTTCGTGATGAAACATTGACTTTCGTTCAAAGACTCACGGTGGCTGTAGGAAATACAACAAATACGGCCCTGGTCTTTTCACTTCAATCAAGTAAGCGTGAATCTTTAGAATACATAAATCTCCTGAAAACAATAGACCACCTTGCAGCCAGGAAAGACCAGCGCAGGGAACCGGTCGAGATGGATGAGGTCCTTCATGTGATTCAACGACGTTTGTTAGCTAAAATTCCTGATGAGACGGATGCAACACCGGCTGCATCCACATACCAGGAAATCATCACACTAATGAAAAGGGCCTACGCAAAAACACAGGCAGAAGCACAGCAAGCTGATGAGGAAGGTATTGCCCTACGGGACAGGGTGCGTGCCGCCTATCCCTTTCATCCTGCTTTGATCGACCTCATGCGCGAGCGCTGGGCTGCCATTCCCGAATTTCAAAGAACAAGAGGCGCACTGCGTTTTTTGGCTGCCTGCCTGAGGGCAACACATCGGGAGGGGAAAAGCAAATCGCTGCTCGGGCCTGGAGATGTCCCAATGCATGATTCTGAAGTTCGGCTTGCATTTTTTAAGGAGGTTGGACAGAAGGAGGATTTTCAACCCGTATTGGAGCATGATCTCATTGGGGCAAACGCCAGAGCCAGAAGAATTGATGATAGACGGGCCAAAGAGCATCCGGCTGAAACCGGCAAGAGACCGGCGACCAGATTGGCCACAGCTATTCTTATGTATTCTTTCGGAGGATTGAAGCGAGCGGGTGATAAAGAGGATGAGACACTGCCTCCGGGCGTTGCAGAGGCGGACCTTTTGTTTGCCTGTGTGGGGCCGGACCTGGATAGTACCACAGCCCTTGCCTGTTTGAAGGAACTAAAGGACCAGTGCCTGTATCTTCATTTTGATGGTGTACGTTACTGTTTTAAGAAGGATCCGAATATCACCCTCTTAGTGGACCAGGAAGCCGATAATGTGGCTCGAAATGAAAAAAGGGTAACCGACCGCATAAAAAAAATGTTGGAAGAACGATTAGCCGGGCACCGCACTGCCATCATCTGGCCATCCAAGTCGACATCTATTCCAAATCAAGACCCTTCGTTTTTAGTGGCCTATCTACCTCTTGAATTAGCTGACAAGCCAAAAAAGGAAAGAGAAGACGAGGCAAAAGACCTTTTGGGGATGTATGGGGATAAGCCTCGAAAATATCGTAACGGCCTTGCACTGGCAGTGCCAGACAGAAATCAGGCTGGCATTTTGCGTAGAGCCGTTCGCTATTTAATTGCTATTGAACAGGTGAACAAAAAGGCCAGGGAACATAATTTGACAGATGAACAGAAAAAGCAACTGAAGGAAAGGGGTGACACTGAAAAGGCGGCCGTTGAATCAGCTTTCCTGAAGCTTTACACAGAGGTATGGCTGCCAAAGATCGAAAATGGTGGAGTAGAGATAGAGCCCGTCTCTCCCGGCGGTAGACCACTCCAAACGACCCTCAATGACAAAAAGCAAGCCAAGATCCATGAAAGGATTATGGAATTATTGACCATTATTCAACCAAAGATATTTGATAAGTTAAACCCCGGGAAAATAGTCAATCTCTTCAAACTTGGCGAAGGTGAGCCACCTATTATGGGAAAGAAAACAACTGAACTGGTTGATGGTTTCTTTTCTTTTCCAGGATTTACAAGACTGATATCATCGGAAATAATCCAAAAGGCCATAGCCAGAGGTGTGCGTGAGGGTGCGTTTGGCTATTACGCAGGGCCCCCTCCCCAACTCGGTGATGATAGAAAGTATCAGGTTAGCGAGTCTAAGGTGGCCTATGAAAAGATGGTCGCTGATGATGAAATTGATTTGGATATGGGTTTTATCATGATGCCCGATGCCATTCCAATTGCCAAACCACCAGAGCCTCCGGGACCTGGACCCGAGCCGCCTGGGCCACAGCCTCCCGGACCTGAACCACCAGGCCCAGAGCCACCTCCACCCGGTCCAACTGAAGAACAAAAGAGAGTCAGTATTACTTTTGTTGCAGACAGAGATCAGCTTTTTGGCGCATGGCAGGCAGTAGCAAATCTTGCAGATATGGCAGGCAAGGTGTCTGTCAGCATAGATGCCGAGAGTGAAGCGGGTTTTGATAAAAACAAGCTGAGAAACGCAGTCATCGAACCTCTTCAAGAGGCAGATTTGATCGAATGATCAGGCTCTTTGGGGAAGGATCTGATGGCTATAGTCCGGTGCGAAAGTTGTGGCTTGAATCATGGAAACTGAGCTCAAAAAGATATTCGGGCGTGAAGTGGACATCGTGAGTCGTCGGGGTGTTGAATCCAGCCGGAATTACATTCGCAGAAATGCCATTCTAAATTCAGCGATGGAAACAGTAATCAATATCGAGTGTAGTGCGTGCAGTCCTTCTGGAATTCCTCGATGATTTCATCAGTGAGTGTCGGCGGAACTTGAGGAATGATCTCCAGGAACGTCTCCGTTGTGACACGGTAATCCTCCCCATTGACATATTCTCTCTCAAACGCAAATTGTCTGACCTTCTGAAAAAGATACTCGATATCCGCAGGGGTAAAAAGTGCGATCATTGAAACAATTCTATCAACATCCACATCGCCCCGATTGGTGTTGGACAGGTAGTGCTCAAAGATAGTTCGACGACCCTGGTCATCCAAGCCTCCAACTGGAATAATGCAGTCGAAACGACCTGGTCGTAACAGGGCTGCATCGAGCTGCTGGATGTAATTAGTTGCGCAGACCAAAAGGTTTTTTCTTTGCCGTCTCTTCAACAGGGGAACCTGTTTAAGGAACTCGTTCGTAATAGATTTGTCGATTCGGGAGGCGTGATCCCGGCTCCCTGCGATTTCCTCAAACTCGTCGATAAACAGGACTACCTCGTCAAGACTGGCGGCCTTCTCCATCAACCTTTTCAGGTTGGCTCCGAGGCGATCTTCCCCATCTGCCATCAGGTTGCTGGGGCTGACTTCAATGTACCACCACTGAAGTATGCCTGCAATGGCCCGGACAAAGTGCGTCTTACCCGTACCAGGGGGGCCGAAAAAAATGATGGTCCGAGGTGGAATGACTGCGTGTTTGCGTGCGAGTTCCAACGCCGTTAGCGGAAGTATTATTCTCCTATTCACGATCTGCTTGGGAGGCTGGGATTCAGAAATGGTCTCCCAGACCGATTGGTCGATCATCTGGGCTCCAAATCCTTTGAGAAGCTGAATCCTTTCTGCGTCGTGAAGCTCCCGATGCATGGGCTCAAGGTTCTCGATAAAATCTACACAGGCGACCTTGGTTCCAACATCCCGGCCTAGCTTTTCGGACAGGACCCATTTATGTTGCAAGATCTTCGGCCACAGCTCTGCGGCCATTCTTGGCTCAACCTTATGGCCGCTGCATTCGAAAATCAGGGTTCTGCAGTCTTCTGCACTGGGGATATCAGATACGATTTCCATATATTCCGTTACAGACCGCAGGCGCATTCCCGCCTTGCCAGAACATCAAATGCAAAAAGGATTCTTTTTTCCTTTTCCAAACGGTCTTCCGGGACCTTCTCAAAGGCAAAGGCACTCATCTTTGGCAAGGCTTCCTGCCTTGACGGGATGGCTTCAAGCCCTTCGGCAAGGACCTTGCCGGATTTTGTTTCCAGCACTTCTGCCTCCTTTCCGTTAGTGACTATCGCAAAAGGAACGGCATAACTTTCGATAAGCCTTGCTACAGCCAGTGCCGGGCGTTCACGGCTCACCAGGGAACCAGGCCCAAAAACAATGACGGCAAAGGCCTTTCCGGCCACCCTGATGACAAAATCGACCATGCAAGTAGCCCTGTCGCGGTCCAGAGTCAGCTCTATTTGCCTCCGCACTTCGATGTCATCTTTCAAATAGCCTTTGTCTTCCACCAGAAACCTGGCGATCTTCTGTCTTTCTCGTTCGTCAAGGGTATCGACGATTGTCTGGCCAGTGATGAAATCAACGGTTTTGCCCAATATAAGAGGTCTTGCCATAGTATCCTCACCTCACCGATGATGGTTAAGGGCTCCCCGAGGCTATAGAACCTATAGGGATTCTTTGTTCCAATGAATTGCGAGTCACAATATACACTTCAGGTTAGGACAGGCTTAAGCTTTTTGCAATAGAATGTTCGCTTGACTTGGGTTATAATCCTTATCATGGATTTAAATAGAACGGATATGGACCATGTAAGACCCAAACAGGAGCGCCTGATTCATCTGCTCCGGGATGCCGGCTCTTTGCTGGTTGCCTTTTCCGGGGGGGTGGATAGCTCTTTCCTGTTGGCTGTGGCCCACGAAACCCTTGGGTCTGGGGCGTTGGCGGCAACGGCGATTTCCGAGATATATACGGTGCGTGAAAAGGAGGTGGCCGTGGAATTCGCTCAGGCAAGGGGGGTTGAGCACATCGTTTTCCCGACTGAAGAAATAAGCCTTCCTCACTTCTTATCCAACGGGCCGGACAGGTGCTACCATTGCAAAAGGTCTCTCTTTCAGAAGCTTGACAACATGGCAAAAGAAAGAGGAATAAGGCACGTAGCCCACGGAGCAAACGTGGACGATCTAAAGGATTATCGCCCGGGGTTTCGGGCTGCCAATGAAATAGGAGTAATAGCCCCCCTGGTGGATGCCGGTTTGAGCAAGCAGGACATACGTCTGCTCTCAAAAGAGATGGGGCTTGCTACGTGGGATAAGCCGACCATGGCCTGCTTGGCTTCGAGAATACCGTATGGCAGCCCGATTACTGTTGACAAGCTGAAGATGATTGAACAGGCTGAAGCGTTTCTCTTTGACAAGGGTATCAGACAATGCAGAGTCAGGCATCACGGATCAGTGGCAAGGATAGAGGTGGAAAGACGGGGACTGAAAATGGTAATGGAGGATGACTTGAGAAAAGCGATTGTCCACAAATTCAGAGAAATCGGTTTTTTCCATATTGCTGTTGACCTGGAAGGTTATGTATCCGGCAGCATGAACAGGGCGCTTGAGACCATGGTCAAGGCGGAGAACACAGATGGCAGGTAAGGTGATCCTGAAAGACGCCTTCAAGCGTTTTACCTTGGATCTGGACAAAGTCCTTACACCTGAGGAGACAGTGCGAAGGTTTAAGGAAAAACTGAAAGGGGTAAATCTGGATATTCTCGAAACCACGATGAGAATCGATAACGGCAGGCTGTGCATCCCTGTCTATTTCAGCATATGCGGAAAAGATGCCTTTGAGATCATAGGCACAAAGAAACAGATGGGAAAAGGGGGCACCCCGGAGCAGTCAGAGGCAAGTGCGGTCATGGAACTGGCTGAGAGATTCAGTTTTTTCAGTTTTTCCAGAAACCCGAAAAACTTCTTTGTTGAAGAATACCGAAATCTGAAAAACCATGCCGTCCCATTTGAGGCGATTGCCGTTTCTGTCCATGACAGTTCTGATGACCTTGACAAGGCCCAAGAGGTTTTTTCAAGGCTCCCCTTGAAATGGACATGGGGCTACAACCTGACGAGACAAGAAGAAGTCCTTATCCCTTTTGACTGGTTTTTTGCCATTAACGAATACAATGGGCCATCAGCCGGCAACTGTGTGGAAGAAGCGCTCAGCCAGGGCATATGCGAGATTGTGGAAAGGCATGTCTCCTCCATCCTGAGCCGCAACAAGATCACGACACCCGCCATTCGTATAAACTCAATAACCGATCCTGTGGTTCTTGATATGATTGGAAAGTATGAAAAAATCGGGGTCAGGTTGTTCATCTCTGATTTTTCCCTCGATACCGGCATCCCCAGTGTGGGGGTGCTTGCCTACGACCCTTCGACCTTTCCCGAAAGAAGCGAAATCGTCTGGACGGCAGGCACAACACCGAACCCCCAGAAGGCATTAAATCGCGCTTTAACGGAAGTGGCCCAGCTTGCCGGTGACTTCAATACGTCCTCCAACTATGTAGCCAGTGGTCTCCCCAAGTTAAGAACCCTTGCGGAAGCCGACTTCGTCGTCCATCCTGACAGGGAGATAGATATCACAGAACTGCCAGACCTTTCCCATGACAACATTAGGGTGGAGGTGGAAAACTGTATTGCTGCCTTGTCCCGAATCGGCATGGAAGTCATTGCCCTCGATGTGACCCATCCTGAGCTTGAAATCCCTGCTTTTTATACCATCGTGCCTGGGGCTCATTTTCGCGAGCGGGCCGCAGGAACGAGTGTGGGTATGTTTTCAACCAAGCTTATTGCAGAATGCGTCGATACTGAAAGAGCAATCACCGAACTGCAAAGGGCGGAAACCCTGATTCCGGGAAAATACTACATCAAGTTCTATTTGGGATCATGCCATCTTTCGATGAGTAAGCCCCGCGAGGCGCTAAAGCATTTTGAGGAGGCCCTGGAACTCAATCCGAAAAAGGAAGACATTGCGAGTATCTATTCCTATATGGGGATTTCCTTAAGAGATATGAATCAATACCGACAGGCCATTACAGTACTGGAAAAAGCAACGGCTTATGACAGTGAGAGGACGGATATCCACAATCTCATGGGCTTCTGTCACTTCAAACTGAAAGAACACGAAAAGGCCATAGAGTGCTTTCGGGAAGCGCTGCGCATAGACCCAACCTCTGCCATTGATTATGCCAATATCGCTTCCAATTATCGGGACATGGACAAAAAAGTCCAGGCTATTCGCTATTATGAACTAGCCTTGGAGCTTGACCCAACAATAGGGTTTGCCAGGGACAATCTATCCAAGCTGCTGGCTTAAAAGGAGTTCCACATGGACATATTTGAAGTCCACGCGGCAGTGATGAAAAACTACCGGTCTTTCATTGAAAGCTTCATGAATATGAATGATGAGGCAATTCAAACAAAAGTTACCTCTGAACTGTCATCAGGCAAACTATGGCCTGATCCGCTGATTCGACCTGATTCGACTCTTAAGGAGTCTGGCGACTGAGGTTTTGCGCACGTTCTGCACCAATGTCCCCTTCGCAACGAGGTCAACTTTATGGGATCATTTTGGAATGATTGTCTCGGCCTTGGCCAGGAATTTCGATTCATTCTGAAAGATCCCCGGCTGTACAAAAAGCGAATTCACGCGTATGATATATGTTTGACATCAAAAAGGAGCTGCTTATGGACTCCATACTGAAAGCCTGTACGGCCCGATCAGACTTGATCTCTGGCACATTCAATCCTGAAATCTTCACTGCCAGCCTCAGTCAGGTAATGGACTACTATCGCGGAAAACCCCATCCCACGGCTTCCGTCTACACGGAAGCCGAACAGTTGTTCGGTGAAGCTACGTATCCCACAGACGGCCTGAAGATGGTGGTTTCCGAGGTTTTTTCACGTCTGGCCGGGGACAACACGGTTCCGGCGATTCATCGTCTGGAAACAGCTTTTGGCGGTGGCAAGACCCATGCACTGATCGCCTGCGCGCACATTGGGTTCAAGGGGGCTGAACTCGCTTCCGTGACAACAAATCTGATAGCAAATGAGCTATTGCCGAAACCGGGAGAGGTGGCTGTTGCGGGCATTGCCGGGGACGAAATCCCTGTTCACAAGCCAAAAGGATCCAAGCTCATACCGTATACTCTCTGGGGCGAGATAGCCTTCCAGGTCGGCGGCAAGGAATTGTACACAGAGGTTGAGGCAGAGGCCACATCACGCGCTGCACCTGGCAAGACTTACTTTGACGCAGTCTTTGGCGGGAAGAAGGTTTTGCTCATGCTTGACGAGCTGGCCCAATACGCCGCTCGGCTCTCTGCCGCACACGCGGCCGGAGGCGATCAGTTGGCTGCTTTTCTGATGGCCCTACACGGATATGCCCGCTCCAATGCCGGGATTTCCGTCATACTTACCCTTGCAAGCTCGGCAGACGCCTTTGGCAACCAAACCGAGCAACTGACACGGCTGCTATCCGCCGTTGTTGGCAAGAGCGTGAGCAAATACGAAGCCCTGGGCATGGGCCAGCAAGCCATCGACGGTGTTGCAAGTATTGTGGCCCGCGACGCAACAGGTGTCGTCCCTGTCCAGGCTGCTGAGATCTCCCGCGTCCTTGCCAAACGACTCTTTGACAGGATCGACTCAAGTGTGGCGCAGAAAACTGCTTTAGCCTATGAGGCCCTTTACCGGAAGAATAGCTCACTGTTGCCGGATGAGGCCAGCCGCGCTGATTACAAAGAAAGGCTCGCCGCCCACTATCCGTTTCACCCAACGCTTATCGATTTCCTCAATAACAAACTCGCTTCTTACGAAAACTTCCAGGGCACGCGGGGGGTTCTGCGTGTTCTGGCGCTGGCTGTTCGGAATCTGTGGCAAAAGCGTGTCAAGATCCCCATGATTCACACCTGTCACTTAGATCTTCGTGATGCCCGCAGTGTCAACGAGCTCATCGGCAGAACGGGAAGTGGCGAACTGCTTCCTGTGCTTAATGCCGATGTTGGAGGCGCTGATACGGAAAGCATCGAAGGCGGCCGGAGCAACGCGGAAGAAGCCGACCAGCGGAACCCGCATCCGGAAGGATGGCCCATGTACGAGTACACATGGAAGACCGTTTTTCTCCATAGCCTGGTTGGCCGCGAAGAGGAGCTGGGTTCAAATATCTTCGGACTGACCGAACAAGACGCCCTGTTTCAAGTCGCCTTCCCAGGCCTCACCCCGCCGCAGGTGGCAGAGGCCCTGAAGGAAATCGACAGAAGCGCCTTCTACCTCCGATGCAAGGACGGACGTTACTACGCCAGCCTCGATCCCTCTGTGAACATTGCCCTGGCAAAGATCCGCCGCAGGCTAGCTTTGCCCGAAGTGGACCAACTGCTCGATGCGATGGCCCGAAACGTTGTAAGCGCGGACATCAAGACTTTTCACGTAGTTCATGATGTAACTTTGCCCGAACATATCCCTGACAACAAGGGAAAGCCAGTGCTGGCTCTGGTCAGGCTCAATGCAGAAGATGTGGATATCGAGGAGCTTCTAACCACTGTGGGGCCGAACAGGGCCCGCGTCGAACAGAACCTGGTCATCGTACTCGTGCCGGATACTGTTAAAGCAAGCCTCGGCAGCACAGGCCAGGAATCGCTTTTTGATACGTTCGTTTCCCCAACGCAGGACGCCCGAAAGTACTTGCACGATCTGGCAAGAACGGTCCTTGCCATGCAGCGTCTGAACGAAAAGCCACAGGACTACGGCATCAATCCCGGCAGATTGAAAGAAGACGATTTCAAGAGGCGATTCAGTGAGCGACCAAAGGCACTCGAAACCGCCGTCACTGAGAGCTACAGGAGCCTGTGGTATCCATCTGCTTCCGGTCAGATTGTGCGCAGGGAAATCCGCACAGCCGGCGGCGAAGGTGGCGTATCGGTTCTCGAACAAATACGAAAAACCTTGCTCGGCGACGGCGAACTCGTCACAGCCGAACACGACACCCAGGCCGATCTGACCAATCTCCGCAAGCTCTTTTTCGAGCGTGCCGATGTGGTTGCAATCTCCAAGGTCCGTCAGGATTTCAACCAGGTGCGCAGGTGGCCGATCCTGGAGTCTCCCGCTGTCTTGGATCAGCTCATTCGCGCCGGGGTTACTCGTGGCGTGTGGTGCTTGTTCCGCATGGGAAGTGAAGAGAGCACAGCGCCCGCCGAATTCTACAGCCGGGAAACGGGCGAACTTCCCTTCAATCTCGATTTCAGCCTCGACTACGCCATTGTTACACCCGAGGGTGCGCGTAAGCGTCGCTGGACAGAGAGTTCCGGGCCGGGATTGTCCCGGACCAAGGATTGGGTTCGCGAGGTTTCTCATGAAATGCAGGCTGCTACCCTTTCTGAAATCGCGGAGGCTGTTGCCGGCAAATTCGGTGAAGTCCCTTCTCAAGCCTTAAACGAAGCTGTGAACAATCTTGTTCAGGAAGAACGGATAATGGTCTACAAAGGAAAAGTGGATCAGGACGAAAAGCCTGACCTGATTGGTGGGTCAAGCGCCATTTTCTACAACCCTGAGCCTGATGATGTGATTATCACCCCGGCCAAAGCAGCGGAAAAAGGCTGGATAACAGAGAAAGCCAGAAGGTTTAGCCTGGGAGGAAAAGAAGGAGCAAAAACACTACTACCCCTGCTTCGCCGAATCGGCTCCTTGTATCAGCGAGGCGGCAAGAGCCGTATCGACAGCCTCGATCTGACCGAGATGGTCTTGCCCAAAGGCGGAACACTGAGGATAGCCATTACTGATACGCCGGCAGAATCGGTCAAGGATCTGGGCGAACTCTTTGAGGTCGCGGCCGGCCTTGTTCAAACGGGAGAGGATACAGAGGCGTACCTCGACATCGACGAGCCTGAAGATGACTGCCCTTTTGTTCAAGAACTCCGTAAGCAATTAAAGCAGTAAGCAGCAGGCAGTGGATATGAAAAAGAAAGCCAAGATGAAAAAGGATCTTGGAAGCCACTACATAAGGCGCGTGAAACCACAAATCGCTCGCGCCCCCTGGATATTGCGTGTTACTGAGCACAGGGACAGGCCTATTCCCCTGTTCATTATCAAGGAACGTATTCTCCCGAACCAACGGACAGATACAGAAAACCTTGTTGCTCCGAGATCGATCCTGAAAGAACGCGGCCTCATCTATGGCCAGCAGCAACTGCGCTGCCTTCCTGTGATTCGGACCGCTCTTAGCCGCGTGTGTGACAATGCAGGCATTCCGCTGGAGCTGCACCAGTTTCTGAATAGCAAAAGGATTGCCTTCCGGGGGAATCTACCCCTGGATGCAGAAGCAGGCTGCAAGCTGGCGCTGATCTTCAAGCTCCAGGAACGCATCAGGGAGCTGGATCGGGTGGAGCTGATCGCACGGCGACTGGATCGATTCACCCGTGAAGAGGCAGCCTACTGGCACTCCCGCATCTCGACCTTCGGGGAAGCTGCCAACCGTTGGGCCATGGCCGGCATGAAAGTGATGTTGGCCGGCCACCCGAGGGATTCCAACATTGAGTCGATGCTGGGAAACCTCCGACAGCGCTATTGAAATGGCAGGTACTTTCATCCCTCCGCAGCGGCATAAGAACCAGTTTAATGTCAGATATACAATTCCCCATTTGAAAAAAGGGGGTTATGGATTATCATATTTTGATTTCAAAGAAATTCCCCTCAATATCCCCTTTCGCAAAAGGGGAGGTGTTGTTGTTCCCCCCTTTGAAAAAGGGGGGTTAGGGGGGATTTCAGGGAGTTGAAGGATGCTTCCATACAAAGGCACTTTAAAATACAACGCCCGTCGGTTACGTCGAAACATGACGGACAGTGAGCAGATACTGTGGTCACGCCTTCGCGGCAAACAGCTCCTTGGTGTGCAGTTTTACCGTCAAAAGCCCATCGGGAATTGTATCGTGGATTTTTTCGCGCCAAGGACCAAGCTGGTCGTTGAGGTAGATGGGTCACAACATATGGAAGGGGATCATGCTGGGAAGGACAGACGTCGTGATGGCTATCTGGCAAGTCTTGGGCTTCAAGTGCTCCGTTTTGATAGTAGGCAGGTGTTACAAGAGACCGATGCGGTAGTGGATGTAATCTTTCGAAGGATGGCTGATTTTGGAAAATCTCCCCTAACCCCCCTTTTTCAAAGGGGGGGGACTGAATAGTTGCTTACGGAAAAGACCTATGCTTGATGCGACTAAAGACGATCTTCGATTGATCGAAGCCGGCTTTCCCTGCCACCAGGTGGGGGCCGAGACTCAGCGTGAACGCGGTGCCAGCTCAGCCCTGCCTCCTTTGTATTTCCTTCATGTGTGGTGGGCGCGTCGGCCCTTGACTCCAAGCCGGGCCGCGATTCTTGCTTCGCTGCTTCCCGCGGATACAGATCCCGACTGGTTTCTGCGTCAGCTCGGCATCGAAAAGCGGATTGTGGAAATCAACGGCCAGCAGTGGACGTTGACAGGGAAGCTCTTGGAGAAGGTGAGAAAGGGCCGCGAGGGCCAGGAAGTGCTTCCGGTTGATGCCCCTGTGCTGAAGCTACTGGCGAAAGAAGACGAACGTCGGGCAAAAAACCGGGAAATCATCGCTCAGTTCAAGATAGCTGATCTTTCCTTTGCAAACGATGCGGTCGTAGTTCGGTGGGATGCCGAATCGAAGCCTATACCGAAGCCATGGCCAGAGGAAGGTGACGAATTGCCTGTCAGTGCGGTCGCCGGGGATCCTGCCCATGTGAACGAACGGATTGCCTTTGCGAAGTCTGATTCAGTCAAAAAGGCGCTCGGTGAGCCAATCAAATGGTCGCCAGAGGACCTTTATGGCTATTCCCGTGCCTTCGCCGACCATCCTGAGCCTACGTTCCAGAGCAAGGTTATACTCGACCCGACGGCCGGCGGCGGATCGATTCCCTTTGAAGCGCTCCGTCTTGGTCACAGGGTTATAGCCAACGAATTGAATCCTGTGGCTTCGGTAATACTTCACGCAACACTCGACTATCCTGCCCGCTTCGGACCAGCACTGGAGAAAGACATCCACTGTTGGGGCAACAAACTTGTTGAACATGTATCCAAGGAAATGGCGGATGTGACGCCCTTTTCTCCCCTGCCAGCACAAGAAAGGTTACACCTTCGGGAGCACTGCAAGAGATGCCCCGAGGTGACGTCCGAGTTCGATGTCCCGGAATACGACCAGACAGGGCTACTTTTCTGCCGCCAAGTAACCTGCCCACATTGCGGCGGCGAAGCCCCTTTGCTCAACACCTTCTGGCTGAGTAAGGAAAGCGGGAAACAGTGGGGCGTGAGGATAGTGACTGACGGCAAGGCCCGGAACGGAAAAGTCCGGTTTGAGACCTATCGCGTTTCGAGTGGCAAAGGCCCCAAAGGTGAAGATCCGGATCTCGCCACGGTAAACAAGGCGGTCGGCATGTGTATACACTGCCGGCATGCCATTAACGCAGAAGAAATCAAGGCTCAAGCCCGCGGTGAATCGCCAGTCGGCACCTGGAAGGATCGACTCTACTGCGTGGTAGCCGTTCGCTTCCAACCCAAGCTGGACAAGAACGGAAAGCCTCAACGTTACAAAAGCGATGACAAGGCAGGCCAGATCAAGACCGAGAAGGTGAGGTTTTTCCGTCCACCCAATGAACGTGACCTGGCCGCCATTGCAAAGGCAGGAAAACGTCTCCAAGAGAATTGGGATCGGTGGGATGCGGAAGGGCTGATTCCTACCGAGAGTATTCCCCTGGCCCATAAAACAAAGGAACCGCTTCGTGCTGGCATGAAACGCTGGTGCGACATGTTCACACCACGGCAACTCCTGGGCCATGTGACCCTTGTGGAAGAACTCAATCGTCTGAAGCCAAGAATCCTTGACGAACTTGGCGAGGAAAAGGGTCGGGCCGTGGTGACCTATCTTCAGTTCGCGATTGATAAGGGGGTGGATTACAATAGTCGGCAGACGAGGTGGGAATACACACGAGGCGTAATTAAGGGGACATTTGGCCGTCATGATTATTCACTGAAATGGACTTTCGGAGAGATGATATTCTCAGGACCGAATTCAGGAGCAGCCTGGGGCCTCGCCCAAATTATGGATTCGTATAAGGGACTGGCGGAACTCCAGCAGAGGGTGAATCTTGACAACCATAACCCTATTAGCTTCGTCCATGGAACGGCCGCGCATCTACCTGAGATTAGTGACAGATCCGTGGACATCGTTTGCATGGATCCGCCCTACTACAATAATGTTCAGTATGCGGAACTGTCGGACTATTTCTATGTGTGGCAGAGGAGGACACTGACAGACTTATACCCCGACTACTTTACACGTCGGCTGACCAACAAGCAGGACGAAGCGGTAGCTAATCCGGACCGTGACGGAGGTAGCGCCAAGGCAAAGGAAACCTATGAGTATGTGATGGGCGACATTTTCGCTGAATGCCGCCGCGTTGTCAAAGACCACGGTCTCATGACACTCATGTTCACCCATAAGAGTCAGGATGCATGGGAAACAATTACACGTTCTCTAATTGAAAGCAGTTGGAATATCACCGCATGTGTGCCTGTGGAATCAGAGACTCAACAGGGCATCCATACGAAAAACACGGCATCTGCCATTAGCTCGGTTTTCATTGCTTGCCGTAAGCGATTATCGGAAGTTGGGGAACCCGACACATGGACCGGCTTCGGCGGCACCGGGGTGCAGCAGCGGATTCGGCAAGCTGTGGAAGAGGGTTTGGAGGACTTCAAAGCCTTAAAGCTAAACCCGGTAGATGAAATGGTAGCCAGCTATGGCCGGGCGCTGCGAGTGCTTTCCGAGCAGTGGCCGGTCCTTGACGGCGACGAACCGGTTGGGCCGGTCCGTGCAATGAACGAGGCAAGCCGGGTAGTTGCAGAAAACCAGATCCGGCGTATCACCAATGGTCGGCTGAAGGTGCAAGACCTCTCACCTGAAGCCGCCATGGCGCTCACCCTTTATGGCATCTACGGGCTCGGCGAGGTACCCTACGACGATGCGCTCAACCTTTCTCGCTCTTTGAATATCCGCTTGGAAGGAAAAACCGGGGGCTACGAGGCAGAAGGTCGGTTCATTGGGATCAACACCCAGGCCACCTCTGGCAGGCGCGCTCGGGCCGCAGCGGCCGAGGAAACCGGATTCCATGCCCCTCTGATCCGCAAAGGTTCCAAGCTCCGGTTGGCTCGCCCGGATGAGCGCAATGCGCGCCGTCTGGATCATCCGCAGACAGAGTGGGATATTCTGCACGGACTTGTGATGGCTTATCGCAAGGGCGACATCCCGGTAGCTCGGGCCTACCTTGCCCGGCATGGTGAAGGAAAAGAGGGATTGTTCAAAGACCTCGTGGATGTCTGGGCAGCGGAAATGGCAGACGAAAATCTCCGCAAAGAAGCTCAAGCCTTGGCCTTTGGCCTGAAGTAAGAGGGGAGTATGCCGGATCGATTGCAAGAGAAAGCGATTTTGTCCGGACGGAAATGGCCTTATTCCTACAAGACATCTGCCGTTGGCCCAGATGGCCAGCGAGTTAATATCCTTCATAACTTCTATATCCCTGCCCTGCGCCGCTCCGTCACAGAGGACGGCTACGTCCACGAGAAATGGGCGGTTTTCACAGATGTCGAAGGCAACCGACTCTATGTTTCCGGCTCGCTGAATGAGTCCAAGACAGCCCTTGTACAAAACGCTGAGAACATCGATGTGCACGCCGATTGGTGGGGCGACATTGAACGCCAGCGGGCCGACGAGGCCCAAATGGCTTTTGAGAATATCTGGAACGACCGGAATCCTCATTTAAGGGTGATGACGTTGCCGGAAGCGGTCAAGCAAAGGCTGGTAAAGATCGGCCAGGGGGTAAGCATTCCCGCGGAAATCGACGGGTCAACTACCCACCATGTTCAAGTTGCCCCACCTTCTGCAATGGAACGGCTCCGATTCGCCCTGATCAAAGACGGGCCAAAGCTGCCGGGAGGGAGATTTGTGGGCATGGAAACCGCTCCAGTCGAACCCTGGCCACACCAGGAAGTAGTTGCGCGCAGGCTGATCGAGACCTGGCCGTACAGCTACCTGTTGTGCGATGAAGTGGGCCTGGGAAAAACCATAGAGGCCGGCCTTGCAATTCGTTCGCTCTGTCTTTCCGGGTTGGTCAAACGCGTGCTCATCTCTCCGCCTGCAAGTCTCACCGAACAATGGCAGCGTGAGATGGCGTCTAAGTTCCTTTTGCCATTTGCGCGGGCATTGACAGGACCTTCCGTGCGGCACGAGTACATTTTCCCGTTAGAGGAAATCCGATCGGCAAACACGCTTTACGAACCAGACCTGTGTATCGTTTCAACCGGACTACTCAGGCGAAAGGACAGGCAACATGAAGTTCAAGCCGCCGCCCGGTTCGACATTGCTCTTGTTGATGAAGCGCATTACGCCCGCCGGAAGAATCCAAAAAACGGCGCTCGGGCTCATCCCCGATTCGGGGATTTGTACGTGACAATGCGGGACCACCTGAGGAAAAGGTCCGAATGTCTGTGGATGGCGACTGCCACGCCCATGCAACTCGGCTGGATCGAGGTTTTCGACTTGCTCCCACTAACCAGGCGTGTGGGTCCTTTTCAGTACGATCCCTCCCTCACCTGGGCATATTACCAGGCCCTCGGTAGTCTCGTACGGGGGCAGGACATCCATGAATCTCAATGGGAATTCCTCCGTCGATCGACAACGTCGCTGGACTTTCACGATCCCTTTCTTCGCACCTACCTGCAAGAAGCAGTCATAGATGGGCGAATTCGGGCAGCGACAAGGCAGTGGCTGGAAAGAGGCAGGATTCCCAGGGGAACAGATCGCCGGAATATCCGGCGTTTGATCTTTGCCGCCGCGCCTCTGTCGCGAGTGATGTTGCGGCATACGCGGCCGCTGTTGGAAATCTATCGAAAAAAGGGGAAACTGGGAGCTAACCTGGCAAAACGTGAGATCCTGCCCGTCCCTCGAATCACTTTCACCCCGCAGGAAAAGAGGGCATACGACGAGCTGGAAACCTATTGCAAAGACCTGACATCTCAGATTGCTGCCCATTCGGATGGAGGCCAAGTGCCCAATAGCCTTGGCCTTCTTTTGAGCTTCCTTCGCCTGCGGTTTGCATCGAGTCTCTTTGCCATTCGGGAAACGCTTCGCCGTCGAAAGGAACGGGTGATTGCTACTTTATCGCATTTTCAGGAGCCTGGCGGTCCCGATAGGGACATTGATGATCTGGAAGCCCTCGGTGGTGAAGACGAGGATCAGGACGAAGAGATCCTCGCCAGCCTGTTGAAGCATCGCACCCCACAGGATCTTGAGTGGGAGAGAGACGAGCTGTCCAAAATGCTTGTCACCCTGGAAGATCTTTCGGGGGCGCCGTCAAAGATGAAGGAACTGTTGTCCGTTCTCGATAGACGACGGACTGCAGGCGGACGAATTCGGCAGACAGTTGTCTTCACACGGTTCTACGACACGTTGCAGGATATCGTCAGACGCCTTCGGGAGATTGATTCGTCCATGCTGATTGGAACTTATTCCGGCAAGGGCGGCCAGTACGTTGAGCCGAAGAGCAAAAGGCTTCGTGGCGTTGAAAGGGAAGCGATCAAGCACCGGTTCCTGCGAGGCGAAATCGACGTGCTTGTGTGTACGGATGCCGCGGCAGAAGGTTTGAATCTTCAGAGCGCCGATTTGCTGATCAACTACGACCTGCCATGGAATCCCATGAAAGTCGAACAGCGCATCGGCAGGATCGATCGTATCGGTCAGAAGTATGAGTGCATCTACGTATTGAACCTTTGCTACGTTGATTCTGCCGAGCAGATCGTGTACGACCGCCTTTTGAAGCGATTGGCTCAAGCGGGTGATGTGGTTGGTACTCAGCAGTTTTCAATGCTGCCCGTGACCTTAGAAGAGTTCAGCGATCTTGCCGCGAAGAAGATCGGCCCCGAGGAATTGGAGGCCAGGGCAAAGGAACGCATTGCCTTGCAGTGCCAGCGTACCGCAAGTATGGAGATTCCCGCCGATGACCTGTATGACGTCTACATGCGCCTGAAGGAAAAGCGCGGTCGGCAACCGGCCCCGGTCACACTGGGGTCCATCTGGGAGGCAATAAGTCAATCCAAATACCTTCGCGACATCGGTTGTACGGTATCATCCGAAAGCTCTGACAAAATGATCACTCTTCAGGGCCTGGATACAGTTCTTGACGGCGCTTTGCTGACCGTTAGCCGCTCACTTTTTGAAGAAGGGCTTGCTGCCGCGGAAGGTCGGCTTCATTTTGCTTCATACGGAGACCAGGTCTTTGAAGCAATCCTTGATGAATTCTCTGCACACGAGCTGGCCCCTTGCATATGCCGTCTGTCAGAGCGAGTCCGTGATAGGCATGCCGAGGTTGTAGCCTACGCGGTTGGGTGCATTAACGAGGGCGGCCATCCCGAAGTTCGACTGATTACGTCCTGGTCTGAGCTGGAAGGCCTGCAACTGGATGAATCAGCCAAACTTACAGAAACTGACGTGACCGGTCTGAAACAGAGACTGCGTGACATGGTTCGACATGAGTTTGATCCCACCCGCGCAGTCCAACGACTGGAAAGGGAGAACGAGCGGGCCGCACATGCCCAAATCATAATGGACCTTTTGGCTGCAAGGAGCCTGCTCCATCCGGTTGGTTCAACGGAAAACGACAATTTCTGGACGATCGTAAAAGACCGCGACACTCTTGTCGCGGAGCGGGAGCGACTGATGGTCACCGAATTGCCTGTAACAACACTAAAGAAAATACGTAAAGAACTGCTTTTTGACTTCCAGGTGACTCATGTTGGACAAACTGTGACCATCACGGCTCCAATCCTCTTGGTCGGCACGGCCTTGGATGCTGCTTGCCGAATCGCAGAAGGTATGAGAGTCAAGAAACCTGATTTGACTACCGGCATGGTCGAACGACGTATCAATCCTGAAATTGAGCGAGAGTTAAAGGCGTTTGATTCCGTTCAGACGTAGCATCAGGTTAGGTAAGCGGCAAACGAGGGACGTGTTAGATTCCTCAAATGAGGCTGACACCAGAATCCGTTGGGAAGGTTCACGGGTGAGAGATTTGGAGAATTCGGTAGCTCCATCACCTCCAAAACGTAGTTCTTTCAGAGCCCAGAGTCTATCGGTGGAGGTGCTGGATGTCGTAAATCTCGCTGATGCATGGCCCGAATGGCTTCAGGTGGTTGATCTCGATTCTTTTGAGTTGAGAGAAGCAGAATCACGGAAGAATTCTGCTGGGAGATTCTTTCCAGGCAAAAGCCATTGAATCGGGCCAGGTACGATATCTCTCTGACTCGCTTGCGAATTCGGAGGGATGCAGACGTTACTGCTTTTCTGAAACAGGGGGACAGAAAACCGCCACCTATTCCTTTGTTTCCTCAATTATGACTTTGTGATCCACAAGTGCAAGACGACTGATTTTGCCCTTAATGAATTTCTGTTCACCGAATATGGTGGTGAGCCTGAGCTTGTCATTATCAGGTTCAACGGTGTCAAGCGCCTCCAGAAAGAGCTCTTCCTTGCCGTCCTTTAGCAGATATGCATTGGCCTCACACATAGTATCACCCCCTGATCGTAAGCTCATCCAATGAAAAAAGCCATGAATACAGGCTATATGTCTCCGCAGTAGCCTTCATGGCCCTGATTGTTAGATTGGGTGCGGGACCTCTGATTGACGAACCTAAGATGTCGACTTCAGTCGTTGAGTTTATTCTTTGTCCAATTCTTGTTCTTCGCCATGAACATGGGCGCTCACCACCCCGGGATTTTTCGAATCGCTTTGGTGATGATGTTCATGGTGGTGATGGTGATGTTCGTGGTCATGGATATGGGTCACGCCTTCATGGCTGTGGGTATGGCCCTGGAGAAACTCAAACTGTTTGTACTTGCTGGCATGTTTTCCGCTTGAACAACATTTGCACATATGGACCTCCCTGGCGGCCCCTGGAGCATATTTTTATGTAACTATAGGGGCCGAACAGATATCTGTCAAATGAAAAAATCGTGCCAAACCCGCAGTGAAAGGACTTCATATTTGACTTCTCAATTGTTACAAATAGTTAACGACTATTGCCTAAAGGATGTAAGCTAACGAACGTAGGTAAAGAAAGTCAACAAATGGCAAAAAAGTGCCACCATTTTTCAGAATAGTGCCAGAAGTTTTCTCTATCAATAACGTCTCGATCAATATTGGCGGTGAACTCTGAACCTGTGAACGCTTGCAATTTTTGTAAGTGGTCAATAAGACCGGGCATTGCAACAGCTTCCCCCTCTGAAAAAGGCCCGCCCTGCCCGCCCTGCCCGCCCTGGCGCGACAGCGAATCGAAAATGCTGATGCAAAGCAAAGCCGGTCTGGGCCAGGGGCGCGACAGAAGTTGGACAATGCCCCGAAAAGAGAAATCCCGCCTGGGCCAGGGGGGATTGAGGGGGATTTTTCCCAAAGCAGGCCTGACTTTTTCGGCATCGTTTCTCTGTTCTGATAAAGGAAAAGTATGGATGTGTCAATTAGACTTTGGTCCAATATCGAAACGAAATTGACTATATCTTCACTTTGGATTATTGAATGTTAATATGATCACCGCAGATGATGCCACGACCCGGCTCTTGAAGGAACTTTCAGATGCCAAGGCATGGCCTGAGCTGTTCAAACGGAAGCTTGACAGCGGAACAGATGTCAGTGACGAGATCGGGAAGGCTGATGAGAAAATAGAGGGCCTCAAGAGGCGTGCAGAGAAGGCCATTAAGAGACTCGGGTGCGTAAGCCCGGAAACCCGTTCTGTTTATCATGGAATGGCTGACATGTTGATTAGCTGGCAGACCTTCAAGGACAATCTGGAATAGCGGAGCGGGTATCTTCGATGATGAACTCCTAAGATGTCTCCACCACGCCAATGGCGTGGTCATTCCTCTTGCGAAGCCGTCAAGGATAATATGTTGCGCAGGCGCTTTCAGACTCCCAGGCAGTGACCCGGCTTACCCTGACTCCTTTGTCTTGCACCAACGCGGCTAACTGCTCCGCCACATACCTTGCAATGTTTTCCGATGACGGGTTCTGGGTTTTAAAGGGCTCAAGCTCGTTCAGGAATTTGTGGTCCAAAGTTTCCAGAATACCCTCCACGTGTTTTTTGAGGATTCTAAAATCGATGACCACGCCTGCCTCGTCTAGGCCATCAGACGTAACATAGACCTCGATCTTCCAGTTGTGTCCATGTAAGTCCTCACAGGCGCCTTGGAAGTCGCGAAGCTGGTGGGCGGCAGAGAAGTGGGTGATGACTTTCAGTTCATGCATAAATAAAATCGCTCCGCGATTTTATGCCTACTCCATCTCTCCCTTGTAAGGCTTTCCGCATTCACTGCAAACGCCGTGTTCATTAATAACGCCGATGCAGGTGCCGTCACTGCAAAGAATCCGCTCAGAGAAATCGCCCAGATCATCAGCAGGTTTGTCATCCAAATCGAGATCCGGAAGAGCTGATCCGCAAAAACAGCAGAACTTGCCAAAAAGGGGTATCTTTTCACCGCACTCGGGGCACTGCCGAGACGGCAACTCAACATGACAATTCGGACACTCCATAAAGCGTTCTATCCTCCAATGGCTGACATGGGACGAAGGGATTCTCCCTTTCCCAGGGTTTCAGCATGGTGTTGTTTAGGTTTTCTGCCGATCGCCTCTTGAAACAATGCCTTCAAATCTTCCCGGCTGCACCCCCTTCTTAGGGGAGTCTTGATGTCCACCTCGTCATCGGCAAAGAGACAGGGCCGAAGCTTGCCGTCCGCCGTGAGCCGGAGGCGGTTGCAGGAAGGACAAAAATGATGGCTGATAGCGCTGATCAAACCAATTTCACCCCTGGCTGATTCGAAGCGATATCTCGTGGCCGGGCCATCAAGCGTTGAGCGGGCAACCTCGTGAAGGCGACCAAAGGTCTCTAACCTGGACTTGATCTCATCGGAGGAGATATATTTTTCCGGCTCCCACTGGCTATCATGTCCGATCGGCATATATTCGATGAATCGAACATGATACGGTTTTTCAACAGACAACTTTGCAAATTGAAGAAACTCGTCATCATTAAAGCCCCTGATGGCCACCACATTCACCTTGATAGGCGAAAACCCTACGGCCTCAGCCTCCCGGAGCCCTTCCAAGACATCGTCAAAACGATCACGACCAGTAATCCTGGCATATTTTAGCCGGTTGAGGGAGTCCAGGCTCACGTTTATGCGATGAACGCCGGCGTCAAAGATCTCCCCGGCCTTTTCCTTTAGGAGAACACCATTTGTCGTAATGCTCACATCCTCGAGACCGCCTACACGGCACACAGATGAAACAAGGGCCACAAAATCTCTGCGAACCAGGGGTTCGCCACCGGTGAGACGCACCTTCTTAATGCCTGCATCCACGGCAGCCTGAATGATTTCCAGGATTTCTTCGTACTTCAAAATATCGGCGTGATTGAAGAGCTTCAGGTCTTTTACCGGCAGACAGTAAACGCAGCGAAGGTTGCATCGGTCTGTGACAGAGACCCTCAGGTAACTGATTCTGCGATTGAAATGATCTACATTTGCAGCCATAGGGGAATGCCACTTTCAAGGCCCTGCTCCTGGGCCAGCATATCGAGGTGTAAAGTGGAGATCTGCTCCACCAGAGGATGCAAGGGGCGTTCTATCTCTCTGACATCGATGGTCTTGATATACTTTTTGCACTTGTCACACACATCCACGCGATAGTCCTTTTCTTCTTCGCTGAAAAAATAGTGCAGGGTTTTTTGATCATTATTGTCGCAGAAAGGACAGCATATTCTCGGTATCCGCCATTCATGGCCACAGAAACTGCAGACAAGGGAACGTTTCCCTCCCTCGCCCCGCAGTATGGATAGGGCCGGCGGGCTCCCGCAGATAGGACAATAGCCCTTTCCCCACTCGGCATCCTTGTCAAGATAGGTCGATAGCTGTTCAGCGCACAGAGAAATAGACGGCCTTATGCTGTTGTAAACAGCAAAAGCAAGGATTGTCTTGTCAATACCGAGCTTTCCTGCAACATCGCCAAGGTAGGCATCGTCCTCCTTGAGCATATTTGAGAACAGTGTTGAAGCATCCAGCGATTCCTTATCCAGGGCATCAACGATCTTTGGACCGGCCTCAGCCAACACCTCGTTTGCCTCAACAGCAAGCTCGCAGAGCTTTCTCAACAAGGCCTCAGCGGCCACCACATCCATCACAAAGTCAGTTGTGCTGATCAGAGGGAAGCCCTCTTCCTCCTTGACCGAAAGGAGATCTTCGTGGATCTTAATCGGCTCGAGGCGCGTATCTTCCTTTGAGGCCTCCTGGGCCAAACAGAGCTTCTCGTAGAAATCGAGAAGCCCTTCGTAGGCAGGCCTCTGGGCCTTGACAGCAGCTACTGCCTTTCTGATCTGGTCAGTCGTAACAATTTCTTTTTCAGTCATGTGATCTCACCCACCAAAATCTATGAACTCATTTCGCCTATCGGGCTTAATAGCACAAAAAGGGGAGAAGATCAAAGGACCTTCTCCCCTTCTGCGTTAAGAGTTCTGGTCTGTTACAAATTAGCTGTCAATGCCGTGAGTGGTCTGAAGAGCTTCTTCAAAGCCACCTGCCTTGACATGTCAAAGGCCGAACTCGATGCCACGGCAAACTTGTGATACAGGTCCGGCTTCTCCGTGACCAAGTAAATGACTCGAACGTCATCAGCATCCAGGAGATGGGCCTTGGGATGCTTCTTTTTCACCACAGCCAAACGATTGTTGGCCAGAGCGAGCATCTCATTGCGGTCGCCAAAGTTCATTGCCCCTGTGGGGCAGGTCTTTACACAGGCGGGCAAGAGCCCGTTTTCCACCCGGTCAAGACACATGTCACACTTGGCCAGGGTCCCATCCTTGGCCGCCCTTGGAACGTTATAGGGACAGGAATCGATAATCGCCTGGCTGTCCAGGTTTTTGGTGTTCGCAGTATAAATCACTGCTCCGGTTGCCGGGTCCTTCAAGATGGCCGTGGGGTCATCCGCCGTCATCTCACAAGGCGCCTCTATGCAGTGGCGGCACTGATCCGGAAAAAAGAGCCACTGGAGCTTGCCGTCCACTACCACCTCGTTAAACCTTACAAGTTTGTAGGTCACGAAGGAGAGATCCGCCGGGTTTTGGTGAGTTCCACGATTCTTGGTTTTTTCCGCAGGCAGGTCATGCCACTGCTTGCAGGCGACCTGACATCCTCTACAGGCCGTACAAATTGTCGTATCAATGAAAAATGATTTACCTGGCATTCAGATCACCTCCTTCTATAGTTTGGACACATTGACCATAAAGGCCTTGGTTTCAGGGATTTTCGTATTCGGATCACCCGTTGCAGGCGTCAACAGGTTGGCGCTGTCTTCTGTGCCGGTTTGCGGCCAACGCCAGCCAAAACACCACGGGACACCCACCTGGTGAACCGTATTGCCTGCGATGTTGAACGGCTTGAACCGTTTGGTAACGATGGCGGTGGCCTTCAGGGAACCCCTGGCTGAGGAGACCAACACACGCTCACCGTTCTTGATCCCCTTGAGCTTTGCCAGCTCCTCGCTCATTTCGACAAATACCTGAGGCTCCAACTCGAGAAGCCATGGCTGGGGCCGGGTCATGAGGCCGGTCTGCCAGTGTTCAGATACCCTGTAGGTGGTGCCCACAATGGGGTATCTCGGATCGCATGTTTTGTACGCATCTGCGTCGGTTCCGTAGACAGGCGCCACAGGGCTCATCCGCTGTGTGTTACCTGACATGAGGTTCTTTTCAACGGGACACTCGAGAGGTTCGTAGTGCTCCGGGAAGGGACCGTCTTCGCGTCCCGGGCCATAGATCTGGGCATGCCCGTGCACCTGCATGATAAAGGCCCACTTGCTCTTTGGGTCGGGCTTTTCGAGGCTGCCGATGGGCGGCCAGCCGCCGTCTGGCACGTCGCCGATCCATTTCTTCCCGTCCCAGCGGATCACCCAGTCCTTCTTATCAAAGGGCTGTCCCTTGAGATCCACAGATGCACGGTTGTAAATGATCCTGCGGTTTACGGGCCAGCACCAGGAAAATTCCGGGTACAGACCGATCTTGTTCACAGCATCTTCCTGGCCTTTGCGGGCTGCCATGTTCCCCTTCTCCGTATAACTGTTGCAGTAGAGCCAGTTTGCCGAAGAAGTGGAGCCGTCCGCCTGGAGCCATGCAAAGCTCGGAACCAAGGTCCCCTTCTTGCACAGCTTGTCCTTGACAGTGCAGTCTTTAAGGAAATAGCCGTTTATCTCCTTGGCCGCCTTGTGAGGATCATACATGCCGTCTGTCATATAGTCCCACTTGAGGTTCATGATCGGCTCGACGAACGTTCCGCCTTCCTTATAGGCCTCTTTAATCTTATAGCCAAGTTCCATGATGATGTCGCCATCGGACCTGCTGTTCCCAAGGGGTTTTGGTCCCTGATAACGCCACTGCATCCACCGGCCGCTGTTGGTGATGCTTCCTTCCTTTTCCACCGACACACAGGCTGGGAGAGAGAAGACCTCGGTCTTGATGGTGGATGGGTTCATCCCCGGTCCTTTCCAGAACGAGGCGGTCTCATTGTCAAAGATATTGACATTGACCATCCAGTCCAGGTTGCCCATGGCCTTGCGGTTCTTGTTGGCATTGGCCAGGGAGCAAGCCAGATTCATGCCCCAGTTGAAAAAGCCCTTGACCTTTCCTTTGTACATGTCGTCAAACATATCAAGGAAGGCGTATGTCTTACCGGCATCCAGCTTGGGCATCCAGTTATATCCAAAATCGTTTTCCTTGGTGGCTTTCTCGCCAAAGTAGGACTTCAACAAGCTCACCATATACTTGGGTTCATTCTGCCACCAGTTGGCGCTGTTGGGATCCTTGCTCTCGGCCCTTCTCTTAAGGTAGTCACCAAGGCTAGGCCATTTCGTGCTTGGGGTCGCCAGGTAGCCGGGCCATATGTGAAAGAGCAGACAGTGGTCGGTTGAGCCCTGGACATTAGACTCGCCTCGCAGGGCGTTCACGCCGCCTCCTGCAACACCGATGTTACCCAGGAGCAACTGGATCATGGCCATGGCACGGATATTCTGGACTCCCACAGTATGCTGGGTCCAGCCCATGGCATACATGATGGTGGCTGCCTTGCCGGTGGCCCCGGAGGCCGCATAGGTCTTGTAAACCTTGTTCAGGTCCGCTTCCGGGGTGCCGGTGATCGTTGAGACCAGCGTGGTGTCATACCTGCTGTAATGTTTCTTCAACAACTGGAACACACACCGGGAATCCTTTAGGCTCCGGTCCATTTTCGGGACCCCGTTCTTGTCCATCTCGAAGGCCCATTTTTTCTTGTCATACTTGCGGTTCTTTTCGTCATAACCTGAAAAGAGTCCGTCTTTGAACTTAAAATCTTTCCCGACGACAAACGGCGCGTTCGTGTACGCACGCACATACTCCTTGTCGTAAAGTTTGTTGTCCAGGATGTACTTGATCATGCCGCCCAAAAAGGCGATGTCAGTGCCTGATCGCAGGCTGGCATAGATGTCTGCCTTGGAGGAGGTCCTTGTAAATCTGGGGTCCACATTGATAAGCTTGGCCCCTTGTTTCATGGCCTTGACGACATACTTGAACGATACGGGATGGTTCTCGGCCGCATTGCTTCCCATGATCAGGACGCAATCGCTGTTGCCGATATCGATCCAGTGGTTGGTCATTGCGCCGCGTCCGAACGACTCTGCCAGAGCCGCAACAGTGGCGCTGTGTCAGATACGGGCCTGATGTTCGATATAGACAAGGCCCAAAGCCCTCATCAGTGCCTGGTAGATCCAGCACTCCTCGTTGTCCAGGGCGGAACTGCCGCCCGAAACGATCTCGACGGTCCGGTTAACCACCTGACCGTTGGCGTTCTTGTGAGTAAAGGTGGCATCACGGGTCTTTTTGACGCGTTTGGCAATCTCGGTCAGTGCCCAATCCCATGAAACCTGCTCCCACTCCTTTGCATAAGGCGCTCGATACATAGGCTCAAGGTGCCGATTTTCGTTTTCGGCCAATTGAGACAGCGAGCTGCCCTTGCTGCAAAGTGAGCCCCGGTTGATAACGTGGTCAGGATCACCCTCGATGTTGATGACACGGCCGTCGCCTTTCTGGCTCGTATGCACAATGGCGCCGCAACCTACTGCACAATAGGGGCAGATGGTGGTGGTCTCCTTGGCATACTTGGTCTTTAGCATTTGGGCATGTGCCTTTACTGGCGAAAGGTCAAAGCCCAGACTGCTTACCGCAAGACCGGCAGCCGTTGCACCAGAGATCTGAATGAATTCTCTGCGTGTTACTTTCATAGGCGTACTCACCTTCCTTTCTGAATCAAATTTGATTGGTTAAAAAAACCGGCAAGCCCGAAACTACTCGTAATTCACCCCCTCTCCGTTTATGTAACTGGGATTCTTGTAATAGAACAGTTTGTTGACAGGTAAAAACCCAAAGTGCAACAATGGCAACTTGATATCCATGGTCCTTTGCGGTTAGGATTTCTTAACTCTTGCTCCGGGCAATATGGGATTGTTGCAGTATGTCACACGTGACATACTAGCTATATTTTCAATATGTTATTTATATACCCAAGTCTCCACTGTGTCAACTTTTTTTTGTTCATCAATGTTGACGACTTCGAAATGCATGATTGTGGCTTTTCGGTTCCCGCTATCTTTTCGGGATCCGCACCTTCAAGGAAAGCTCCTCTAGTTGGTCGGGGGGGACATCACAAGGGGCTCCGGTGAGGAGACAGGTTGCTTTTTGAGTCTTTGGAAAGGCGATCACGTCCCTGATGGAGGATTGTCTGGCCATCAGCATGACGATTCTGTCAAAGCCCAGGGCGATGCCGCCGTGGGGAGGGGCTCCAAAGTCAAGGGCTTCAAGCAGAAAACCGAATTTTTTCTCGTAGGTTTGCCGGTCAATGCTCAGGGCCTCAAACACCTTTTCCTGAACCCCACGCTGGTGGTTGCGGATGCTGCCGCCGCCTATCTCCGCTCCGTTCAGGACTAGATCATAGGCCCTGGATCGCACAGAGAGAGGGTCTTCGGCAATCCGTTCCATGTCCTCTTCCAGGGGGGCTGTAAAGGGATGGTGCATGGCCATATACCGTTTTTCCTGCTCGTCATATTCTACAAGAGGAAACCCGGTCACCCATACGAAGTTGTATTGGTCATCGTTTATCAGGCCCAGTTTGCGGCCCAATTGATTTCGCAGATGCCCCAGGGCCTCGTTCACTACCTTGGGTTGATCGGCTATGAACATGACAAGGTCCCCTGGCTCCATATCGAGCCTCTCGGTCAGCGATGCTTTTTCCGAATCGGAAAAAAATTTGGCAATGGGTGACTGCCAGGCATCAGGACGCAGTTTGATCCAAGCCAGGCCCTTGGCCTTGTAAACAGCCACAAACTCTGTAAGATCGTCGATCTCTTTTCGAGAAAAACCAATGCATCCCTTGGCGTTTATGGCCTTAACTATGCCACCCGCCCTTACGACATTTGCAAAGGCCTTGAACTCGGCCGTGGCAACAATATCAGAAATATCCTTTAGCTCCAGAGCGAACCGAAAATCGGGCTTATCCAGACCAAATCGGCCTGTTGCCTCCTCATAGCTCAGGCGCCTGAAGGGAGTCTTGACATCTACGCCAAGTATCTCCTTAAACATGGCAGCCATGATTCCCTCCGTAACGCCCATCACATCTTCTTCAGTAACAAACGACATCTCAATGTCGATTTGGGTAAATTCCGGCTGTCGGTCTGCCCGGAGGTCTTCGTCTCGAAAGCATCGAACGATCTGGTAGTATCTGTCAAATCCGCCCAGCATCAGAAGTTGCTTAAAGATCTGGGGGGATTGCGGCAGCGCGTAAAATTGTCCTGGATTGACCCTGCTGGGCACAAGGTAGTCCCGTGCCCCTTCAGGCGTACTCTTGGTCAAAAACGGGGTTTCAATGTCCAGAAATCCACGCCCATTCAGATAGGAACGAATCGTTGCGGCTGCCCGGTGCCGAAGAATGAGGCTTTTTTGAAGGTCAGGACGACGCATATCAAGATATCTGTATCTGAGGCGTATGTTGTCAGATACTTGCGTGTTATCTTCCAGGACAAACGGCGGTGTTTGGGACTGATTAAGTATCCTCAGCTCTGAGGCCATGACGTCGATCTCGCCGGTTTTCAACTTGGGGTTGATCATGCCCTCGGGCCTGTGCACAACAGTGCCCCGGGCTGCCAGCACAAACTCGCTCCGGATGACCTGGGCCTTCTCGTGAACCGATCTGTTGAATTCCGGGTTAAAAACCACCTGGGTCAGTCCTTCGCGATCACGCAAGTCTACAAAGATCACACCGCCATGATCTCGACGGCGCTGTACCCATCCCATGAGTACCACCTCTTTGCCCACGTCCTTGGCCGTGAGCTCCCAACAATGGTGGGTTCGTTTCATGTTGCCAAGGGAATCAAGCAAAACCGGCTCCTTTCATAGAATCGCTACGCGATTCTATATAATGCGGCTACGCCGTATGTTACTAACAACAATGCTCACAAGGTCTCGTACGGGCACTTGCTCCTGCTTCCTGGTCTCCAGATTCCTGAGTACCGCAGCCCCCTCCTCAAGTTCCCGGTCGCCTACTATAAGAACATAGGATGCTCCAAGTTTATTTGCCCGTCGCATTTGCGCCTTGAGACTGCGGTCTTGGAAGTCCATCTCAGTGCGAACCTTTTGCCTTCTGATGTGCTGCATCCACTCAAAGGCCCTGTCCTGCGCTTGAGACCCCAGGGCAGCGATGTAGAGATCGGGCCGTTTTTCGAACTCTTGGGCGCGGCCTGCCAAGAGTTCCATCACTCGATCAACACCAATAGCAAACCCCACGCCTGGCTGATCCGGGCCGCCTAAGGACTTCACGAGGCCATCATAGCGTCCGCCACCTGCCACGGCATCTTGGGCTCCTAAGGCCCCGGCAAGGACTTCAAAGGTCGTTCGGGTATAATAGTCCAGTCCCCTCACCAAGCGATGGTTTGTCTGAAAAGGTATGTAAAATCCTTCCAGGGCCCTTTGGACCGTGTCAAAATGGTTTCGGCAGTCTTTACAAAGGTGCTCCAGAATAGATGGGGCATCTTGCATGGTTTCCTTGCAGGATGGCACCTTGCAATCGAATATGCGCAGCGGGTTCTTGTCCCTTCTCCTGAGGCAGTCCGAACAGAGTCTCTCGGAGCGGCCTGCCAAGAAGGCTTTGAGCGCTTTCTTAAAGCTTGGACGGCATTCAGGACAGCCCAGGGAGTTGATGTGAAGCTCGATGTCGGAAAGTTCAAGGCGCTGCATGAAGGTCATCAAAAAAAGAACCAGTTCAGCATCTGCTCTGGGGTCGTGCAGCCCAAAGACCTCGGCGTTAATTTGGCAAAACTGCCGGTACCGGCCTTTCTGGGGGCGTTCCCTGCGGAACATCGGCCCAACTGAATACAGCTTCCACACAGGATCTTTTGCATACAACTTATGCTCGATGTATGCTCTTACCACCGATGCCGTGGCCTCAGGCCGCAGGGTGAGGGAACCGCCGCTTCGATCGGCAAAGGTGTACATCTCTTTTTCCACGATGTCGGTATCGGCCCCGATGCTGCGGGCAAAAAGCTCGGTTTGCTCAACAATGGGGATTCGCAGTTCCGCAAAGCCGAAGTCGTCAAAGAGCTCCCGGACAACACCCTCAACGTATTGCCAGAGCCCGGTTTCTTCCGGGAGAATGTCCTTAAAACCCCTGACCAGCCTGATCATTTTGGCAATGCCTCTTTAGAACTCACACACCCATTGTTTTCATCAAACTTAAACTTTTAACGCAGAAAAAACCGGGAAGTCAACACAATAATGCCAACAAGCAGGGCCACCTGTGTTGAAAAAAATTGCCAACCGCAAGTCATTGCCTTCAAATAGTCGAAAGCTTAGGCGGGATTTAGCATCCATTTCCAAGCAGGTATGGCTTTGACTGAAATCCCATCTTGGTGAAAATCTTTTTCCTGATTATATGTTACTATAAGGTTTTCTTTGATGCCGAAATACTTGGCGCTTGTGACGATTGCTTCCAACTCCCGCTTCACGGTATCTCCTTCACTTATATGGATACAGACCTGGAGTGCCATGACAGGATAACCGTGGCTGTCCACGGCGATGAAATCCACCTCCTGTCGCTTTTTTCTCGTTAAATAATAATGAACCCTGTGCCACCTTTGATAAAGGTGAACAAAGACCATGTTTTCAAGCGCCCTGGAATAAGAGCCGTCCCAAACAAGGCTGTTCTTGTTGGCCAAAGCCCAGTCGATTGCGTAAATTTTCTTGTAGTTTCTCTCCTGCTCTTTAAGGGAATTCGAATAGATGGGGACCATGAACAAGAGCCATGAATCTCGCGCCCAATGAATATACCCTCTCACAGCATCCCGGCTTGTGCTGAATCCGCTTTGCTTTAGATACTGGAAGGCGCTCTGAAGCGTATGAGCCTTGCTGATATTCGCAAGCAAGTAGTTATACAGATGGATGCACTGTTTCGGTTTGCTCACATCATATCGCTGTATTATGTCTTTGAGAATCATGGTATCGAAATACTCTCTCAGCAATGCCTCTTTTGTATATTCTTCGAGATTGGCCATGGCGGGATAGGCGCCCCACTTCAAGTATTCGTCAAACATCCTTCTTGCTTCGGCCTGGCCTTTTGTTGAACTCGCTTTGTATCTGAAATCCTTGAATCTCAGAAACTCAACAAAGCTCAGTGGGTATACCGTAGATGAAATGGCTTTACCCCGAAGTTCAGTTGCAATGTCATACTTTAACAACTTGGAAGACGACCCTGTTACAATCACTTTCCAATTGGGATTTCGGGACAAATCTATGACATATTCTTCCCATCCAGGTACCTTGTGGATTTCATCCAGAATAAAGAGCAGCGGGGTATTCAACTCAAATTCCGGGTTGAGCTTCAAAAATGTGTTCTGAATCAGTGGCAGATCGGGGGCCTTCATGTTGGACAAGACAGGATTGTCAAAATCCATCAGGCATACCTGATCGATCGAGCTGACAACCTGCTGACGAATCATTTCATCTGCTGCCTGCAACACCCGAAAGCTTTTGCCAGCTCTGCGGGCGCCAATGACGGTTGACACCATGTTCTCAACCAGTTGAAGTCTCCCCTCCCGCGGGATATATTTCGGAATGCCGAGGCTCTTGAAGTCTTCGATTTTTCTTTCTATTTCTCGTTCAACCATTCGGGATCTACCTATTGGGGGTAGGCAAGTTAGGGCTAATGATTAGTCGGTTTATTGCATTGTTACGCCTAATTATTAGTCGCAAAAAGCTCTTTTGTCAAGAGAAAAACAGCACAAAGCGCTCAGATCCTACTTTCGTCTCCTTTTACCCTTCGTGGCTAACCCTGTTTTTTGAAGCCATGTTCACCTATCTCCCCTTTGGTGCTAGGGTGATTCTTCTGAAGGTCTCATGCCCGACACCTTTCGGCCCCATTCAGCCAGGTGTTTGTACGGACCCTGGAATCCTCCCTGGCCGTCAAATTCGCCAACTCCCGGATCGATGTCTCGTATCTTCCCCCATTTCCAAAATGGTAGCAGATTTTGCCAAACATGTTAAAACCTCAGCAGGATGATCGAGGCTATGGTCAGTGAAATACCGAGTATTCTCAAATGCGTCAGTTTTTCTCTGTAAATCACGACAGACAAAATTATCGCGATGACAAAATGCATACCGGTTATGGAAGCAATGATGGAGAGTGGTCCCATAGAAAGTGCCTTTAAGAATGAGTAAAATCCGGCAAAATTGATTAGGCCCATGACAAGACCGATGATTAATGCATCCTTGTGACCCCCACTGGCATGTCCTGTCTGCAATTTCTTTCTTATTCCCAAAGAAAACGATGTTGCACATATGTATGAAAGTGCCATGAAGGCCATTTTGTTTGTGTCCATGGCAGCAAATTTGCTGGAGATCGAAGCGATAGCACCGCACAAGACGCAAATGAATATGAACATAAAGCTAAGCTTTGTTCTTCCATAAGATATTTTCTTGTCATCGAGTCGTCGTGACAAGATAACCATAGCAGCCACAGCAAGAGCAATCCCCACGGCCTGATAAGCGGACAAATCATCTTCAAAAACAATGATCGAAAATATCACGACAAGGATGACATTTAGCCTGATGATTGGATATACTATGGAGGCAGGTATGTATCTAAGTGCCTCTATGTGAGCCACTGTGCCGACAAGAAAAGCACTACCATTTGTGAGGGCGATTAATAGTAGAAATTGGATATTTGTAACAGACTGTTTGAGAACAAGGAACAGAATTGAACTCAAAACAGACACTGTAGCCATAAAATATAAGGTTGTCAGGGCAGTATTGCACCTTCTTTCAGCAGAGACCTTGTAGAAGAATCTCTGTGTGCCCATAAAAAACAACGCCATTATTGCAAAGGTATGCCAACTCGCCATGATCGGTTTCCTAGAGCAAGGCCATGTAACGTGGAAGGCCTACCGGTGTTACATAAATCTCCTAGCCGAAAGAATCAAGGTGGGCTTTTGGTCAAATCAACTGTCCGCAAAGGTAGGGCGATCCGTAAGCGGGGGGCAATTGTTGTTGTATTTCCTCGTCGAGTAAGGCCAAGATGTCCCCATGAAAGGGTCCCTCAAAATCATCCCCATCCAGGCTTGCCAGAATTCCGAAAATTCCGGGGGCACCGTACGCGTGGAACAGGCAACGTTCGTGCAGAACGGGCACAGATTCCGGGACGTCGGTTCTTCCACTGGGTTCCTTTGACGCGACCAGTCTGATTCCTGTTCGTCCACGGTAGCCAAGCAATTTCTGCACGAACGCCTCCTATCTTTGTGACTGCCCCCTTACCCCCGGCCCCTAGTTCCTTTGCCTTTCCCCTTTCGGCACGAAACTTAGAAAATTAGGTCCTTCAGGATTTTCCGTGGGTATCCCTATATATTGTGGTTTTCGGGTTGAGTGATGTAGTATGGGCCTATAGGCGCTTTTGACCCATAGATTCCGTTTATAAGAACCTTTTGAGATCGAGGACT